>ERZ1673753.19-NODE-19-length-301075-cov-31.969467_pt1 | contig 301075 bp, 386 predicted proteins | sample MGYA00580201_ERZ1673753 | MGnify/ENA primary metagenome ERZ1673753 (study PRJEB41218, sample SAMN15661747) | gut metagenome | host: Homo sapiens | place: Canada: London | collected 2015-08-20/2019-03-30 | study: EMG produced TPA metagenomics assembly of... | reverse complement strand
AACCACTGGCACTCTGACAGAACAGCTCCGCCCTTGTACAGCATTGATGAACCATCATTGCATACGACAGCTGCGAAGTTGCTCACGCCAAAGTCTATGGCACATATGTTGGGCATGTCTGCATTATCTGTGGCAGGATTTTTACTTTCGAGGGTAAGACACAGAATGTATCTTCCATAATAAGGCTTTATTTTAACCTCTTTGAGGACGGAATCAGCCTCTACATTTGAAAGATAAAAGCGCTCCTTTATACCCGGAAGCTTTAAATTAGCACCATGGCCTGCGTGATATAGTACAGCATCCTGATTAGTAATACCGAATGTGATAATGTTACGCTTCTGGTAGTGCGGCATCTGAGGTTTCCCTAAAAACTTTGACGGATCCTGTTTGTAAGCCTTTAAAGATTTCAGCCAGTTTGAGAAATCAGTTACTGCATGTTTGATAACAGACTGTGCAGTCTGCATTGGAAGTCCCGCAAAAAAGTCAGGGTTATTCGTAACGCGCATCAATTTCTCAAGGTGACAGTATGAAATGACTCTTTTTACCTTGATGGAAGGATAAGTCTGCTGTAAAAGATCCACCTCAGCAAAGATTTCTTTCTCATTGTCAGTACGAGAGTCTTTACCCCAGCCCGTGAAAATCTGTCTGATACGAAAGAGTGCAGCGTTATACAACAGCTTTGCTTTCTGAGCATTGCTGTCACAATAGTCATATATTAAGTTATCCTGTGCTATCTGACACTGGATTACCCTGTAAGACATATGGCTGCACTCCTTTCTGACATAAGTATGATTTTTTATATTTCCGTTTATAGGTTTCCATATAAGAATGCACGGTCATTCATCCACGCCTATGCAGGTGTTATAGACGTGGTGTTCTGACCGATATGATAGAATGCCTCCTAAATGTAGTATCTTATGCTGATTGCCGTCTTTTTTCTTTATATAGAGTATGATAGAAATTATGTATGAAATTGCCTTTCTATATAAAAGCGCGAATCGCGTCTTATATGGAAGCTGATTTTCTGCAATAATACTTTTACAAAAATATAGTATTTAAAAATCTGCTGATTTAGTCGTGAAAGATAACTGAAAGAGGAGAAGTAGAAATAGCAGTGAGTCAATGGTTGAAACATGAGGAGGGAGAAATATAATGAAAATGATGTTGTATCCATTTGAAGACGTAGATATATGGTGCTTTGCAAAAGAAGACCGGCTGGCAAAGATTGAGGCTTATTTGAAGTGCCATGATCCAAATCTTCATTATACTGGTGTATTTAACAGACTGATATATGAAAAAATAAAGTTTTATCCTGCAGCAAAAACAAAGCGTGGAGAGCTGTTTTTAAAGACGATTGTTAATGCGGCGTATGGAAAAAGTGAATATATGCTTCAAAAAGATGTCTATTATAATTTTTTGTTTCTATGCAGACCGGATGAGATGAATATGATTTACAGACTTTCGGATGAGAAGAAGAATAAGCTGTATGAATACCTTAAGAAATTATATAATCTGGATGATAATCTGGATAAAATAGAGTGAAAGAAGAGCAAGAGAGCAGTGAAGAGACATTGCGCACAATTAAAATGGACAACTTATACAACTTGTATAATATACATAAAATATATAATATATACAACATGTACAATAGACAATGGAAAAGCGGCATCCTGACTGTGATGCCGCTGTATTTCTACTCATTTTTATCTTTGTCCAGAAGCGTTCTATTTTCTTTCTTCTTCTTTTCATCATTCTTTACATATCTCATGGTAGTACTGATATTTGCATGCCCCAGTACGCTCTGAGTATATACTAAATCAAGGCTTTTATCATATACTTTTGTGGCGCATGAGCTTCTGAGAGAGTGTGCATGAAAGTTTGTCACTTCAGGAGCTGCAATCTTTGCATATTTTTTTACCATTATTTCAACGCTTCGTACAGACAATCTTGTGCCTTTCTTTACGCCTTTCGATGACACGAACAGAGCATCTTCATCATCTGCAATACCAAGTGTTTCCTTCATATTTTTACGTACATCGAGCCAATCCAAAAGTACATTCTCAGTTGTATTGTCAAAGTAAACAATATCTTCATTTCCACGTTTTCTGATAATTTTGAAACAATGTTCATCAGTATTAATATCGTGCACATCAAGAGAAACAAGCTCTGATACACGTATTCCGGTGTGCAGTGCGAGAGTGTAGATGGCAAGATCTCTTGCTGACGTAATTATCCTTGAAGCTTCCTGCCTTGCACTGATTTGTTCTGAACCGCCAAGAATTGTGTCATATATTGACTCAGCCTGTCTGTCTGTAAGAGCAATGGGGATGGTTTTGTCAACCTTTTTCTGTCTGATTTTAAGCACAGGAGCCTTGTCTACAATGTCATTCTCAAGAAAATAATTGTATAACGAACGGAGAGCGCTTAAGTAATTGTTTCTAGTAGATGACTTTGATGGCACAATATATTTACCGGTCTGCATTCTGGCATCAAGTTCTTCCTTTAAAACTGCGCCATATTTCTGTATATGATTTAGAAATTCCTCAAAATCAGCCTTTTTAAGCTTGTCTAAATCCTGAATTGTAAACTGCTCAATTGAATCATATTTCTTGTTAAAATAAACATTGTAATCGAGCAACCACGTTAAGAAAAACTGTATACGCTGTAAGTAAGCTAACTGTGTCAAAGGCTTTGTATAACCAGCTATTGACCTGATATAACCTGCACAGAAATCAGGCAGCATCAATTTTAAATTGTATATCTTTGCTTCAGTTTCAGCATTTTTCTGGTCTTTATATTCGCGGGCCATATAATTTCCTCCGTAAATGTAATCTGTTTTTATAAAATAATTATAACAAGAAATACCATTTTTTACAATACAACATGTAGCGTGTAATGATTTACAATATACCATATATAGGACTAAATTAAGCCAAGAACCCCATATGTAGTATTTAAAGTATCTCGTTATTCGCATAATTGAAATTATGCGAATAGATAAATTTGTCTATTTACTACTGCTGGTTTTCTTTTCTACCTCTCTCGTCGTAAATAAAAAAAATTTTTCAGAAAAAAAGTGAAAAATGAATTCTCTTATCTGCTCCTCGTTAAAACTTTTCTTCATCTGTTTTCTCCAAATTCTTCTTTTTATGCAAATAATTATAAGTTTTGTGTGTGCAGCCGGTCAAGTATCATCATAGACAGAAGCCGATTTTGTATTATAAAAAAAAGACGGTTGAAAAATCAGCCGTCTTATATTATAATCGAGATAAAGAAAGAGTTGATCGGATATAAAACTTCCGATTGCCTCAGTTAGTTATCTTATCAATAAGCACTTTACCTTGGCGGGGGGTGCTTATTTTCTTTTATTATTATGTCCGTCTATGTATGCCAGTGCAGTAAAGATTACAAGCAACAGAGTTAATACTTCCATTGTGTTCATAATTACCACTCCTCCTTTCCATCCAGACATAAACTGCATGTCCTTCTGTACTAGGGGCAACCGAAAAATCACACCCGACTCTTTCCCTATTCGATTATGAAGGTATTATAACAGATTGTGATGTTCTTCTCAATTACAAGCTGTTAAATTCTGCAATCTCCTGCAATCTCTTTCAAACTTCTTGGTTCATAGTCAATCCATGGCTTCATACAGCCCACATTGTATGCCTGAATTGACTTATCACCTACATGGCGACAGTCATTTTCTTCCATTCCTGCCAGACACTTTTGAAAATATACGTCCTCTGCACTGTTGTGAGTATGACCGTATAACAGGATTGTGCCTCTGTTCATGCCTTTCCATGAAAATATAGGATAATGACACAGTACAAGGTCATAATTCTTACCACCGTATGAATCATGTATCTCTCTGTAATCGCATACATCATAAAAGAGCTGCTTATATCTGTAATCTGACACATCATCATGGTTGCCTTTAACAAGAATTTTTTTACCTTTTAATGTAGCAACAAGCGATATGAGGTCTTCTTTCCTTCCGCGCATACTCATGTCACCGAGGATGTATACTGTATCTCCATTGTTTATTTTATTGTTCCATCGGCTGACAACTGCCTCATGCATCTCATCCAAAGAGCCAAATGGCCTGTTATCAAAGCGAATTGATGCTTCGTGAAACAGATGCAGGTCACTTATATAATAGTTCATATCAGTTTCTCCTTATTCAAGTTTAATTATATCATTATACAATACCGTGTGCTTTTCATCTGTCTGCAAATAGTAGTGATAATGTCCGAAATACCAGTGTTTATAATGCAACTTCCCTTCCAAAGCCTGAAAATAATCTGTCAGCACATCTGCCTTGCTTGGTTTGTTGAGATAATGCACGATGGCCGTCTGCAAGTCAGTGGCACAGCAGTGGGTTATTACATAATCAACAGTAAAGTCTGCTTTTGCAAGATTATCAAGCCCTGTCTGCATCTCCTGTTCCGTCGGAAGCTCCTGTGTCCACCATGATTCGCCGATTATGCGATACGGAATCCAGTCTCTGCGGCGTTCCTTAAGCTTTATTTCGAATTTCGGATCATTTCGGTCAAGAGCACCGCCGGGAATATCATGTGAAGCTGCACCACCAAAAGTAAAGAATGTATGTCCATCAATTTTAAATATCTGTCCACGCTCAAGCAGAATGACTTTATCTCTTACGATATGGCGCACCAGACCACCATGCCATTCTTCCAGTGGATATTCTGCAATCATGTCATAGTTTTCATGGTTTCCCTGAACCCAGAGTGTTGTGAATGACCTCTCGGCAAACCATTTACAGTTCCAGTCAAAGGTTTTATCGTGTGCCCAGCAAAGTCCAAAGTCACCGGTAACAATTATATAATCATCCTCTGTAAGCTTTAAATCGTGTTTTTTCAAGGATTTGTTTGACAACTTTGAAAAATCATTGTGTGTATCGCCTGTTAGATAAATCATGATCCACCTTCTTCCTGAAATTTTCATCCCCATTCTAAAATATATTACAACTGCTAAATACCTTACTTGGATTATAAACTGACTGTACATTGCTTTCAAGGCATAAAAATGATACCATTTTGGGCATAAAACGTGAAAAATGAATACGTTTTTGATGTGATTTGTATTAAATGAGTATGATTTTGACGTGATTTTTTAATATGAGTACAATTTTTTCCAAAATAAATTGCATGAGTATAATTTCTTCGCATTTTATAGACATGAGTATGATTTTGGCAAAAATCGAACCAAATGAAGCTGTTTTATGCTAATGTGTATTTATGGAACAGATTGCTTTTTTCACAAATACCCTTTAAAATGTATATTAAATACAGGAGGTGTATGACTATGATTGGACAGACGACATTATCTAAACCACATGTATACAAAATTAGCGAAATACCTAATTTCGACATTGATTATCGCGGGTTGACAAAATTAGCTCGTCAAAAAGGCTGTTCAGTTGCCGCTTTATCAGATAGCGAAAAAAATCAATTTATACACGGAAGCACTATGGCAGAAGTCAGAGAAAAAAGCATAAAGCTATGAATTTCAAAAAGGGCGTGTGAATTACGAAAGTTTTTCATGCGTCTTTTTATACTGATTTTCATTTTATGGACAAAATAAGGGCATAGTTATTAACTATACCCTTAATCTGTGTTTTCTTTATTCTTTTGTCAGTGTCAGTCCAATATTAAAGCTTCCCTGCCAGCACCCGGCTGATAATCCGTTAGTGGTGGTTATATTATATACACAAACTTTATTTGTTGGTGTAATAATATTGTTACCGCTTTTCACTGTTATTGCAGCTGTTACATCAGCTTTACCTGCCTGCTTATATGGAAAGCTGTCTGGAACTGTTACTTTTATGCTGCCAGCCTTAAAGTCATCGCATTTAACACGGAATGAACTGTTACCTTTTGAATCCCCTGTCAGCACCTGTGGCACTTATTTTTCTTCCATAAACGAAAAAAGCACGGCTTGCGCCATGCTTAATCTCGTCAGATATCTGATTTTTGTGTTTCCGTCCTAGTCATATTTTACATTGTAGTCTGTAACTTTTCCATCTCGGATGTACCATACTGAGCTATTATTAAGATGTGTCATCGGTATTCTTTCTGAAACTCCCGGGCCGTAAGCATGAACACTTCCTTTTGGCGCCGTAGTATCATAATATACAACGGTCATTGCAGAACTTACATTGCCACACATATCAGTGGCAATAGCTTCATACTTGTGAATGCCCTCTGTCGTACATGTGATGGTTGTAACAACTTCGTCTGTGCATCCGTCACTAAACCATCGATCCCAGCCAATTTCTTTGCCATCCATCTTGATAACACAGCCAGATTTTTTAAGTCCGCTTCCTGTGTCATGCATTCGTATGGTGATGTTTATAGCCTGATTTGTCCATCCGTTTGTAGTTGGCACAACAGTCACTGTTGGCGGAATATTGTCCACCCAGTAGGCATATACAGTCAGGTTGTCTTCAAAGTCACAGGTCTTTGTGGCACCCATAGACTCGTTGTAAAGCATTGTTCCCCTGCCATCAGGCTCTGTATAGTACCCCTTAAATGACCAGCCTTCTTTTGACGGTGCTGACAAAGAATTTTTGTTGTTGTCAACAAGTGGCAGGTCGTTGCCGAATGTAGCTGTTGTTGAATCTGAACCACCTGAACCGCCCTGCTTGTTAAAACTGATGACCGGTGTGCGCGGTGTATAATTCGCATATACAGTATGTGGATTTTTTGCATTAAACATTGTTGTATTTTTTGTGATAGCAACCGTGTGGTTTGCATTAGGTGTCTGCATTAACGGGTTTATGCCATCTGCAAACTTGTTTCCTTTACCATTGGTTGATGTGAAATATCCGGTAAAATCATAACCAAATTTTTTTGGCGAAGTTACAGTACTTATTGATGCCGGATTATTTACAACTTTTTCACTCTGAGCTGTGTATCTGATACCATATTTCTCATATACCTTATCTGTGCCGCCACTTCCTCCAACAGGATTCAGTGTTATTTCATATTCCTTCGGCTCTTTCTGTGCATAAAGCTTAACCACTCCGCCAGGTACGGTTGTCAGGTTTTTAACTGTCTGCTTTGAGCTGTATGTTGTTCCATTTCCGTCTTCCCGTGTATTCCAGTTCTTGAATACATAATTGTCCCACGAAACAGATGTGCCATCATACGTACTGAAGTCCTTGTCATAAGTACATGTCTGGCGCATGATAACGCTGCCATCCTTGTAGTAGTCAACATAATATGTGTTTGGTGTTACCTTTGCTACAAGGGTTGTGTTGCCGCCTATCGCATAGGATGTAATCTGTCCACCAAAGCCTACGGCATAGTTTGTTCCGGATTTTTTCCATACTGTTTCAAGAGTGTAGCCAGGCTTTGTAATCGCAACATTTAATGCGCTTATTGGGGCGAATGATGTCACATTCTGCGAATACGCAGATCCGCTCGAATTGACTACGCCTCCGCCTGAATTTGTTTTCAGACCACTTGACAGAGAGGTGTCCTTAACAGCATTACCGTTTCCATCCACAATCTTATATCGAACATTGTATTTCATTGCGTTTATATCACAATTTCTTCCAGAATGAAAATCACTAAACGCATCATACGAAGCTGAACTCCATGAAGCACAATTCTTCAGTGCATTGTAGCCGTTATCTTCATCCATGAAACATACAAAGCCACTTGTATTTACAGTTCCGTTTGAGTTTTCTCCTGTAAGCGATCCGCTTGGGCTGCTGTTTGCCGGTACTTTTGTCATTATCGGGTGTGCCGTAATATGATATGATGAGCCGCCGTATATCGCTGCTGCTACACCGCTGTTCTGGGCGCACATTCTGTTATAGACCGTCTTTAAGTCTATGGTATACAGAATATAATAGTAGCCATTACTCTCACACTCTCCCAATGCCCCCGCCGGCTTTCTGATTGTACTGTCGAGTATCAAGTCGCATTTCTGCGAATATCCACTTCCTGACATAACAAGCCTCCATCCAAGAGTCCTGTATTTCAGGTGAGATGAGCTTGATGCCTTGTTGCTCTTTGTCACCCAGAAAAGTTCTGAATTGTCGGGGGTGGTGTATATCCATGATGTGTCTGCTACTGAATCATAAAGTTGTTTAGCATTCTGATATACATGATAATTTATAACACCTCCAGATGCATGTACAGGAATAGCGGGTAATGCTGTCAACGTGATAATTCCCGTTGCAATAACCGCAGCTGCACGTTTTGCAATCTTTTTTAACCTACTTAACATAAAAATCCTCCTTTCTTAGATATTTGTAAATTTTACTTACAGTATAAGTATGATTTTTTCTTTTAAAAAAATAAGACATCCCAAAAAGAGATGTCTTATCCTCTATAACATTTATTGCTTTTACCAGCTTATATCTTTAGCGTCTTCCCATTCCCATGTAGATTCGTTAAAGGTTGAACCACTCACAACCTTAGCAACATTTGGTCGCATTTCATATATTGCATTAGCACTATCGTTATCAATTCTTGCTATAAGTCCACCAGCGGAATAGACTCCGTTACTAGAACCGCCTGATTGAAAACTTCCTGAGTAACTGTTACCAAGTTTACTCTTGACAAAAGCATCTGCATAAGATTGTGCTTCGTTCCAGTTATGTGCATATACTTTGTAACATCCACCGCCTTTGTCTGTCCATGTAATCACTCCATACTGCACATTATTATTAGCAGGCTCGCTCACGGTATTATCTCCGTTTTCCGGATTGCTTGCAGGTGCAGAGCTTCCGCTTCCTGAACTGCCACCTGATGAGCTGCTGTTATGCTTCTTTCCTGATGAGGTGTTGTTCTTCTTTGAACCGCTGTTGTTCTTTCTGCTTCCCTTGTCAGCAGAGCTGCTGTTCTCAGTCACTTCCTGTTTCTTCACGCTTCCGTTCACGCTGATTGAAGTCTGGTTTCCTGCGGAATCCCCTGCATCAATCTTGAAGCTGTAGCCATTGCTCTTATCGAGCGTCTTGGTATAGTCGCCGTCTGCCAGCTTTCCACGGGTGTTGTCTGTTACATCAAAAACTACCTCTGATGCGTCATTTATATCTTTCTCAAGCTCTATTGTGCTTCCGTCAGCAAGCTGCTGTCCGTTGTATGATATAACAGGCGCTGTCTTGTCGCAGATTACAAGAAACGACACATCTGCTGTATTGCCGCCTGCATCTGTGGCTGTTACTGTTGTAAGATAGAAGCCCTCGCCCATGTTTTTGAGGTCATCTGCTGTCTGGGCTGCGCTTTCAGTACCGTCAGCCTTCTCAGTGCCGTCGGTTTTCTCTGTTGCATCCTTTTTATCAGCCTTCTTGTCCTCTTTTTTGTCACTCTTTTTTGAAGCTTCAGACTGCTTTGCGGCTTCTGCGTCATTTACAGTCTTCACCTGCTCAAGATAGCCTGCAATTGACTGGTCGTTTACCTCGGCAAGGTCTCCGAGTTTCTCAGCCTTTGTGGAATACTTAAGGTCTGTGATGTCTGTTGCATTGACATACTGTGACATGTCTGTGCTCATGTCGTTGACATATGTATATCCACTGTTTGCGACATCTCCCTTTGCCTTGATTTCTGGTGCAACGGTATCCTGCACAGCTACCTTCACCTTGTAATCCTTTGCATCATTACCTGTGCCGAATGTAACCTTTACGGTGTACTCTCCTACCTTGTCAGTGTTTACCGCTGTCGCATCGAGCTTGTACTCATCATCGCCGATAGCGTCTCCGTTTGAGTGCTTGAAGTAGTCTGATACCTTGAAATTGAAGGTGTAACCTGCCTCAACTTTCATTTTGTCCTTTGTCTGCTCTATACTGTCAGACTTGCCGCAGCCTGTGAATAATGACGCTGTCATTGTTCCACACAGGAGGGCCATTAAAATTTTCTTTTTCATTGATATTTCTCCTTCTCTTCAATCTGATCTGTGTTTCATGGAACTAAAATCTGTTCCTTTTTTACATATATAGTATGTTAGATTTCATTTTAGCAAATGGCCTTCTATATAAGATTTTTTCTCTTTCGGGCAGATATCTGAATTTGCCCTTAAAAAACCACTACATGTAGTATAACATAATTATTCGTAGGAGTATAGCACTAATTTACTATCAATTTATAATTTGATAGTAAATATAATAGTTCACAAACCTCATTTCATTCCACTGACAAATATGACTAATCTTTTTTTTATTCACTCAAAAAAACAGAAGACCGCGAACGGTCTCCTGCTAATTGTGTGATACAAAAAAAATTATTCTTCGTATGCTTCAACATATGTCTTGAAGTAGTCCTTTAATATACTGCTTCCTTTGTCCATGTCAGTAGATGACTGGAATTTTCCATATCCGTTATTTTTCAGATATTTCTTTATTGCCTTTATATCACTGTTTGTGTATTTAAGTACGTACTGTGGCTTGTATGCCTTTCCATTTCCAAGAAGATATGAATTAGCGGTATCCATCTTTTTACCCTTTACGCTATCAGCATTTGAAAGAGCTGTGTTTAACGTATCTTTGTATGACTGTTTTGTGAGCCATAGTGAATTTTCTTCAAGTCCACCCATATTGTAAGAAGCGTTCTTTGCTTTTGTATTGATGAATCTTGCATATGATGTGTTTGCAGCTTCTTTTGATGCCGTGTTTATGACATGAAGCATCTTGCTCTCTGTTGTAATGTTTCCATATGAATCAGTTGTTTTGTAAATAACTGTCACATCAACATTTTCATCAGTGCCGTTTATGATTTTCTTAATCTCATCCTTATTCTGTATAACTATTGGTGTTGTAACATCCTCGTTATCAATTGACTCCGCTGAGTCAAGGAGTTTTTTCTCAAAATCATTCTTTTCTTGAACTGAGATATAAGTATCCTTTGCACTGATTGTTGGATATGCATCCCATCTTGCAGCAACAGTTGTATCACGGTCAATGCTGAATGCATCATTTGCCATAAAGCAACATGTACATCCATCCTGACGCTTGTTCTTATATCCGCTGTTTGGATAGAAACACTTACATTTACAGCCGTTAACGCTTGTGTCGATTGTACCTATGATACTGTCCTTTGTAGGGTTTCCGCATACAGCACAGTTTGTCTGCGGGAACGTCTGTACCCAGCCAACGAAACTGTTTGCTTCATTGCTCTGCAGTGAGCTGTCAAGATTTCCTTCAAAATTCTTTTTATAGTCACCCTGTTTTCCATCGGGAGCTGCATTAAAATAAGCTGTTCCCGTCATCGGGTCAACAGATGCATCACAGTTGCTTTCGTAATTCAGTGTTACATTTTTCTGGTACAGCCCATAAAAGTCTGTATCCTTGCTGATACTTGTCTTATTGTCGGGCACTATTGCGATAGGTGAATTCCAGTTGTTCTCTGTAGACCATCCACAGAATGTCCAGTCGAGGTTTCCCTGTTTTGACTTTGGGGCTGTAATCTCACCTGATGTATCAGTGTTGTAGTATGTTACGCTGATAGTGTCAGTAAGTGTTCCTGAAGGTGCGATTTCATAAGGCTCTCCCTGCGAATAAGCACTGTAGAATTTTGCTGTGACAGTACGGCTGTATATTGCATAAACCGTTATGTCTTTATCAGGCATCCTGCCGTTGTTAAGCACTTTTGCGCCATCCTCAAAGACGCCACCCTTGACTTCTGTAGCTTCTGGATTGGTGTTCCATCCGAGGAATTTAAAACCGTCTTTTGCTGCACTGTAGCTATTTGTGTCTATATTTACTTTAGAATCATACTGCACCGACTCAGACGACTTTCCTGACAGTACGCCGCCGTTTGTTGCTGCGTCATAAGTAATCTTATAACTGTTAATTTCCCAGTGAGGGACTACAGTTATATCACGGGTATAATTAAAAGGTTCATCCTTTTTAATCTGCACGCCTGTATCATTTCCATTTTCATCAAGTACAAACCATCCTGTGAATGTGTGTCCGGTTTTTGACGCTGATGGAAGCTCTTCAAAGGCTTCTGTATAATGGACATTCATTGTAGGCATTTTATTATCTGTATACAGATATGACTTTGAATTTCTGTTATCAGCGTTTTTGTTTTTGATAAAAGACTCATTTGAAGCAGTTTTAAAATGCACTTTATACTGTTTCGGCATGTAGTATGCGGAATAAAAAGTGTTTTCAGTTATAGGCATATTATCAACATCATTATCACCGTTATATTTGTTCATAATATCGCTTTCTGAAGCTCCCTGAACATCCTGATACTTAACAGTCATGCGCACAGGTTCATATCCGTCAGGAATCCTTGGATTTGATTTATCATTCAGGAAACCTGCCTTATAGCTCGTTCCCTTGAGGAGCTGCTGTCCGTCAGTCGTATTGTAATATTCAAATCCACCATTGTTTCCTGTCAGTTTATACTTGTACATATAGTGATCTGTTTTAACTGTTCTGTATTCAGGTGTTGGCGGGTCAGGATCGTTCGCACCATTAAGCCCAAGCTTCCAGATAGTTCCAACATTTCCGGCATTGTCCGTCGCTATAATATCAGCTCCAAGATTACAATGATAGTTGTCATAAGCCTGATAATATCCGCCTGAAGAGTTTAACATTTGAACAAGCCTGTAAGCTCCACTAAATGAGTAGAAGGCTTCCCCGTCTTTGTAAAAGCTAATATCTGAAATAGACTTAACGTCCATCTGTGAGCCATTCTTTTGCAGCACGCGCAGCTGTACTGATTTTACATCCGATACAGGAATTGAGTACATTGCATGAAGTGTTATATCCTGCGGAGAGTCAAAGTATTTTGTCTCTGTCTTGTACATATTGACATATGAAAAACCGGACCTTAACGACTGCACTGCTGAACCAATGTCATTTGCAGTTAAAGACCATCCGATGAATGTTTTACCTTCCTTGGAAAATTCATCCATAGGAAGAGACACATTTTCGCCATATGCAACAGTCTGGTTAGGAGCATCGCCTGAACCACCATTCAGATCAAAGGTAATTGTATAGTCATTCCTTGTCCACTGGGCATATAACTGAACATTTGCCCCATCGGCTTCTGCAAGTGCAGTGAATGTATCACCCGGATTATAAGTTGTTCCATTTCCATCTGCTGATGTATTCCAGCATTTGAATGTATATCCCGGAAGAGTATATCCGCATTCACTTATTGTATTTTCAACTCCATATGTACAGTTCTCTAAAGTGTCGGTTTTTCCGGATACCTTGAACTTCGTTGTCATATCGTTGTTTGGAACATTTGCGTTATATACAACGTTATAATGATTTATTGTGATATCTGGAGCTTTAATAGCATCATTTCCTGTCCTGTCAGATGTAATATTATATTCATAAGTCTCCTGTTTTGCATGGTATCCTGTAGGACATTGAATGTTTGTTATCTTTAAATGTGTACCATAATTAACAGACTGATAAAAATCCTTAACACCGGTTTGCAACAATTGTGTTCCGTCAGAACCTCCATAAACATCAAAAGTAAGGTCATTCTGTCCAGCTCCACCATTGATTACTTTTCCATCCTTTGCCGGATTAATGTCTACGGTTCTATCGAGGTATGAGAGATAAAAATGATAAGCTGTATGACCAGTTCCACTCGGATTTCCATCGTCACCTACCAATCCTGCATCTTCTCTCATTCTAGGATATAAATTTACACCCCAGTTTACAATATTGTTGGTAGTATTATCATATGTTGCATTTCCCGGACAGTAGATGTTGCATCTAGCAGGAACATTAAAATATGGAGCAACACATACGAATGAATAATAAGTGCTTTGAGTCGGATCCATATTAACCGTATATCCATTTCTATCAATTTTTGTAATATATTTTCTTGTGTTATTATTACATATTGTGCCATCTATATTATAGTTCCAATAAGCTCTCCAATTTACTACATGCTGTCCTCTGTCTGTTTTTACATTGCCCAGGTCAAAAAGCAGTGTAAAATCATCTGTTATTGAACCGTTATTAGGATCGTGACAATAAATATAAAAATATCCATAATTAATTGTATATGTTTTTATAGATACTTTCTCAAAATCAAAGCCGTCAAGATATTCAGTGTAAGGAATTTCCGTTCCATCACTGGACAAAAAAACAGAATCATTAATCTGAGAAATACTTAAGCTTCTTGCTAATTCTTTGTCTTCGTCTGACAAATGCTGCCAGAAATATGCAACCTTATATACGGCTGAGTCGTGTAACAATTTATCAAAATCTTCTCCTGAAAGGTTTTTCCAGTTATCAAAATCATTCATTTCATCGGCTGTGTATTCTTCTTCTGTTTTTGTAAGAATCTCATCTAATGATATAATACCATTTCCAATATACTTTTTATTAAGCTTGTCTGGCTTATATGCATATTCATCAAATACCTTATCTACATCCACATCTTTGTCACCACTTACAATATTAGCAGCAGCGGCTGTTACATACGCTGCAGAAAAAGATGTTCCCTGATTACCATCAAACTCGCCACAAGCTGCATAATCAACATTTCCATAGTTTGAATAGTGTGCTCTGTTATTTTCCTTTGTTACTGCAGCAACCGTGATAACCGAATCAATATTAGCTGGTGCGAAATATGATACGTTCATACTGTCGTTACCTGCTGCCGCTACCACTTTAATTCCCGCGTTGTGTGCGTCATTGATTGCTTTAGTGATAAGCGAGGTATCTTTTGCTCCTGTTGCAAGTGAAATGTTGATTATGTCAACTTTTTGCTCAATTGCATATTCAATACCCTGATATAATGAAAGTAGCGTGCCATGTCCGGTGCTGTCCATTACCTTTACAGGAAGTATTTTCACAAGATCGGACGTGTTATTCAAGATTAACTTTGAAATGCTGCTTCCGTGTCCATTATCATCGGCAGTCCCATTGCCTGTTGCGGAGAAATTCTTTCCATCAAGAATTCTTTTACCATCAGATGATACACCCGTATCAAGAATTGCAACTTTTACTTCTTTTGTAAAAGGTATAGAATTTATGTAGTCAGCAAGCTGGTTTTTCTCTGTTTCAGCTTTAACCAATTCATTGTTTTTCTTTGACTGTTCTAAAGTGGTGGTTTTATTGGATTCATGAATATTGGTTTTCTGAGCCGTTTCAGTTTTTAATATATTCTCACTTGCGCCGTTTGCATCATTATTCCCGTTATCATCCGACTCTAGCACGTCATCCTCAATACTGCCGTTCGTCAAGTCTTTAGAGTTATCATTAAATACAATATCACCAGATGTATTTTCTAACGCTGTTTCAGATTTTTCTTCATTGTCTGCGCTTGTATCCACATCTTCTTCAGGATTCACTCCATCACCCTCAGCATCAGCGACTACAACATCTCCATCCTCATATGTTGTAACGTTTCCGTCAATCTCTTTATCCTTGTCCACAAGATACAGTCCATCGGCAATCTTTTTGTATCCGTCAGACTCTTTGAGACTTGAAGCGCTTTTTACGATAAGGTGCTTGTCTGCCATTTTATAGTCGTAGTTCTCGTTGGTTATTTTACGCGAACTGCTGTTGTCAGACAAAAAGCTGCTTGTATAAGCACCCGTATTTGCATTAAGAATTCCCGCTGTAAGCAGTCCGCCTGCTATGAGAACAGCTCCGGCTGACAAAACGGTCTTCCTGCCCGGTGTTGACAGATCATGCTTCTTACCATCACGCGGTTTCTTTTTGAATCTCATTTTCTTCAATTCATCTCTGAAATTCATCATTTTTTCTTCCTTTCCCCACAAAATCCTCTTTTGTGATTTATTTTAAATTTGTCATTATAAGTATGATATTTTTTTCAATGAAAAAGGATATAGCCATTAGCTATACCCTTAATCTGCGTTTCTTTATTCTTTTGTCAGCGTGAGTCCTATGTTAAAGCTTCCCTGCCAGCATCCGGCTGATAATCCGTTAGTGGTGGCTATATCGTATACACAAACCTTATTTGTTGGTGTAATGGTATTGTTACCACTTTTTGCTGTTATTGCAGCTGTTATGTCAGTCTTGCCAGCCTGCTTATATAGAAGGCTGTTTGGAACTGTCACTTTGATGTTACCAGCTTTTAAGTCGTCACATTTAACACGAAATGAACTGTTACCTTTTGAATCCCCAATAAGAGTCTGGGGTATCTTAACATGAATAGTATTATACTTCCACTGTGCAGTAAGAATAGCATCCTCATCTCCCATTATAAATGTCCTGCCATTCAATTCACTTCCATTCCCTTGTAGATTCCATGTAGTAAATGTATATCCTGCCTTGACAGATGGATCTTCAATGGTTGTTGCGCCTTCAAAATATATTGATGATGTTTTAGTTGTTTCTGCATCACTATTTATATTTTGAGTCAAAGTAAATTTTTTCCTGTCAATATAGTATGTAAATTCATTGATTTTTATCTGTTTATAATTATTATTTTTCAAAGCCAGATTTTGTTGCTGAGTACAGCTTCCTTCTGCATTTGCATTAATAAACAATCCTTTTGAATTATAAATCTGTTTATTTACGTAATCTGTATCTGCATTTATCGTCTTTTCTTTTAGGGGATTTATTTGGTCATTGCCATCTCCAACTTTGATATTGTTTACTGTGTTTCCTATATAATCATAAGAGCCATTAGTGTTCATTCTATACACGTTTGTTACAACATTCAGGCCGTTAAGATAATATAATCCATTACTATAAAGGCCATCTTTCTCGTATGACGTTTGGTTTTTTATCATTGTCCAAGTCAATCCGCCATGTTCGCTTATGCCGGGATTTACGCTGCCCTCTGTACTATCTGAATAGTACCATCCGCCGCTGCTGTCCCGAAGCCATCCTGTTTGTAACTTGCCACTTCCGTTAAAATAAAAATAACCATGTTTATCTGAAGATTTATAATTTGAATCTACACATCTTGTATGTAACCACGTATTAGTGTATGTGAGCCCTTCATCATCTAAATAGTACCAGACTATGTCATTTCCCTCGCGTACCGGCATCCATGCATCATATCGAGTAATATAATTGCCTGAAGTTGTTTGAACACTATCAAACAATAAAGCCCATTTCATGTTTCCGTTTTTATCTTTGACTCCCAACCACCATGCTTCATAATATTTTTTATTCCACCATAATGTTGTTTTCCCAGATCCCATGATAGTATATCCTTTGTTAATATACCAATTTTTCCAACTATTCCATGAGCCACCGTTACTCCAATAAGGTCCTGAATGATTAACAGCTTCTACTATTTTAGTATCATCTGCCATTACAGTTGCAGGGCTTTGTCCTCCAAAAATCAGTACCATAAGACTACATATCAGTCCTATTGCTGTTATTCTTCTCTTGATATTCATAGCTTATGCCTATCCTTTCTTTGTAATCTGTTATGAGTATGATTTTTTATTCTTGCGGAAAAACCGGAAGCAGCATATGCCCCCGGTTCATATAATTTCGCATCTTCTTAGTCTTCTCTGATATACATCTTGATAATTGCTTCGCCCTTCTCTCTTATTTCATACTCCTTCTTCGGATTGACTTTCCTGAAAGTATATGTATGGTTTGGGTTCTTGTTGTATACGCTCATCACAAATTCATCAATCGCGGCAAAAACCTCTTTTCTCGTCTGGAAATGTCTGTCATCTGGCACTTCGCCGTCATAATCAATAAATTCGATATGTAACGTGCATGGGCGCATTTCAAGGTCTGATTCGTATGTCTTCAATGCTTCATCAGCAAACTCTCGCATCAGCCTGTCTGCCGCCGTCTCGTATTTTGCGATAACTGATGATTTCATTGTTTGCGCCAGTACCTCCACAGCCTCTCTGCTTAAATCAGGGTTAATCTCCTGTATTCCATGCATAAGCAGGCTCTCAATTTTCGTCTGTATATGCTCCCTGCTTAATCGCTCCACCTCATCTGGTAAAAGTTCAAGTTCCATATTTCCTACTGTTATAATGCTCATGTTTAATCCTCCTTAATTCAATAATTCCTTATCAATTATCTGGAAATTAGCTCTGTGGATATACAGAGCTTTTCCGTCTATCATTAACTTTGTTGTCTTTGGCAGGTCTTTGCAAACTTTCCAATATACTTCGTCACCTGAGTATGCGCATATCGGATCGCCAAGCTGCGACTGGATTACAACCACCCTGCTCTTTCCAAAATTGTTCTTAACCTTGTTGACAATGCCAGCGATGAATGTATAATCCTTGACTGAACTGCCTGATGCGCTTTCAATCAGTTCCGGGCTTTTAAAATCCACTTCCGGCTTAAGTCCATCCTCTGCGAAAATCATTGTGCTTCCACAGCTTTCTACTTCGCTTCCATCAATGGTTACTGTTACAACGGAGCTCATTGTCTCCGAATACCCCCAGCCATCGTCTGTGTAAACAGGCTCTTCTACAGTATTTGACGACATGTCTATTTTCTCGCCGCTCATATTCATGAAGTTCTCACCTTCATTACTGTAAAAGGAAACATTATATGTATTTCCTTTTATGGTCCCATTCAATTCGTTAACCTCACTGTCAAGCAGTCCGCATCCAGTCAGTCCGACAGCAAGCACTGCAACAGCCGCTGCCATAACAATTCTTCTCTTTTGCATGTGTTTTCCTCCTAATTAATATCTGCTTTTTGTTAATTTCCATGAACGCTTCTTCCTTCCATTATATCTGTCCGTATATCTGCGTTATTATCTGCTCAACATTTGAACCCTGTATATAGCCTATTTTAAGGTCATTTTTCCTTGCCATATGCAGATATTTGTAATAAAACGCGTGGCAGATATGTTCGGCGCAGAAGATTGTAATATCCTGATTTAAAAGCTTCGACAATGGAATATCAGACCTTACTTCCGTTGCCGTGTATGTCCAGTTAGGGAATTCCTGCTTCAGATAGTTGACAAGATTCTGATGTCCTCCTATTATAGTCACTTTCTTTGAGTTTAACAGCCTTTTCATCTCATCAATGCTTGTCCTGCTGCTTTTGTTTCCTTCGTCATCAAGTTCATGCACAAATGTCCGCAATGCTGCCAGCTCTTTTTTATCATCTGCATTCCCCTGTTTTTCTCTCTCAAGTTCTTCCTGCAGGTCTTTTACTTTTCTATTTTCTTCCCTTAGCGAGCTTATTTCGGTTTCCTGCATCTTGATTTTTGACTTAAGCGCTTTTATCTCCGATTCAAGGTCTGTAATCAGTTCCTCACCCTGTACGCTTTCCTGAGTGTCTTCTGCATCATCTGTTTCCTTGCTGTCTTCTGCTGTTATTTCTATACCTTTATAATGCACTTCGATATCTGGTTCTGTTGAAAACAGAAATGACGTATCAAGCGTTTCAGCAACCTGCGCACACAATAATTCATTGCTTAAATAGCAGGTAAATGCCATAAACATCATTTTGGCAATACATCCTTCAGTTTCTTCGTCTAAAATACTTTTATTTAGAAAACCGTAATCATATTCAGGATCTGATATGGCAAGTGCTATTGCATATCCTATGTATTTTTCAACTATGCCATCATCTTCATGCCATCTGTCTGCAATCCACGAAAGTTCTTTTCTTTCTCTTAAGGCGAAATACCTGAACATAAGCTTTGATGCAGAAGCTTTTAGTTCCTCTATTACAGATTTATATTTTTTCATGTATTTTTTAGCCATGTCCTGAGCTTTCTGCATATGGTCTCTGCTTTCGTCAAGTGATTCTTCAAGAATGACAGGCTCGTAAAAATCGTATTGTTCAGCTATGGTACGTTCTGTAAAATCCTTATGCATGAGCTGAAGAAGTCTGCCATCCGGATACTCAGGTTTTACGGTCTTACCCATAAATTTTGCCATTACAATAATCCTTGCGATGGAACCGGCATTTGTATCTCCTAATATGTCTAGTACGTCTTTTAATGTTATTTCTGAGAACCGTTTTACCTGATTGTATTCTTTCTTATAATATGTCCTGTACAAATATAGGAGCTGTTTTTTACAGAAATCATTGTTCATGTCAACTGCGACACGGTATATATAATGAAGTATCATTATTTTAAACCAGTCTCCTTCAGCACTTGGGAAATACACAACATCATCCTCGTTTTTGCCGTAAAGAAAATCAAGATTTTCGTCATAATATTCCTCATTGAAGGTTTTGCAGATACCTGGGCAGTTTATGAAAAAATCATTAGCTATTGCGAAAAAATCCAGTCTCATATCAATCGTCAGAAAGCCCTGCACGAAGAAGTATCCTATCTCCCTGTCTGATGCCTGCGGCTCCGTCTTAAAATCCAGCCCATTAAATGATTCAGCGAATCCTTTTAACATCTGAGCCATCTGTGTGTCCTGTGTTTTTATATTGTCCGTAACCCTGGTTTTTAATCCATCAGGTAGTTTGCCAAGAAACGCATTATTAATGTCTTTCTGGTTTATGGCATTCCTGGCAAATTTTTTAAGCCGGCTTTTTTGTCCCATTATTTTTTCTCCTTTCCTGCTGCAAAAGATTAATTTGCAACTCTTTGTCCGTCCATTTTAATGATTCTTCTGATTATCCTGTAATTTCCAGCAAAACGGCTTTCAAAATAACACCCATTTCTTACAACTATATCATTTAAGCACGCCGCCTGCGTATCCAAAAATTGTCGCATTCCTTCTTTGAGTGTCGTCTGCTCTTTTGTATCAAGCTGATTAATTTCATCTTCTGACAGTGTCCTGCCACTCAAACTTTGTATTATTACAGGGTCCGCCTTGTCTACTTCATATGGTTCGTTGTCTCTGCTGATGCGTCTGATTAGTTCTTCCATTTTAAAACGCTTCCTTTCCTTTTAATATGAGTATGTCAGAAATAATGTTTGCAAATGGCCTTCCATATAAAAAGACGGGATTTTTCCCGCCTTTTTCGCACCGTCTACAGATATTTGCCCGCCTCATACATCTTTGTTAATACCTGATTAATTCTTCCGCCTCGCTGACAATAAAGGTCCATGTTCTTGGATCATTGTCATCAATTTTTTCATTTGGCCAGAGGTTTTTAATGGTAGTGATAGCAGGATTATTCAAACGAACTTTTTCCCTATATACCCTGCCGTCAGCCTTGAATATGTGACTATCTTTCAACTCGGTGAACAAAGTGTTATCAGGATAATCTCTGATGTCAGTAATAACTCCGCCAGCATATTCAACGCCAAATGGAATACCAAATGTAAGCGAAACACCAAATGTCAGATATGATGACTGCATACAAGAGAATTTAACAGTCTCTTCTACAAGTGCCTCATATTCTTTAAAAGTGCAGGATTTGCCACATTCAACAACAGGGAATACTGGCGCTATTTTGTCTACAAACTGATCCATTATGTTAACAGCAAACATATTTTCTGTAACAGAATTGAATTTATAATCGTGTGTGTGGCCAAATTCATCGGTTGCAGAAAAATGACAGTGAATATTTTCACTATTATCAAAAACATTGGTTTCTCTTTCCATAAAAGCAGTACAATGAACCACTTTAACTTTATTTCCACTTTCATCAGTAAAGTCCGGCATATCTGTAAGTTCAAGAACATATCTCATTTTATTTTTTGCCAGTTTCTGAATTAGCAATACCTTATTGATTTCCATATCATTTTTCTCCTTTATGCAAAAGACGGGATTTCTCCCGTCCTTTTGTGCTATCTACAGATATTTGCCAACGATAACATCAATATCACTTGGTTTTACATCGCAGTTATCATCAAGACCGAATCTTATGTCTGCTTCATCCGGATTGTCGGTAATGACACCCCTTGCCTTAGCATTGAATGTAAACAGGTCATACAGATTAGGTTTTTTAACATCAACCATAGCCTTACAGGTAACGACTACTGATGGCAGATTGCTCTCCACATTGATTCCGCCGTATCCAGCACGCACATGGTCAGCGGTAAGAGCCATGTCACACCATATGAGCACCCTCTCCCTAAGGTCAAAAATGACCGGAATGCATGTGGTTGTTGCTGATGCAAGGTCCATTCGCTGTTTTACTGTAGACGGCTCAAAGATTTCCCCGCTCTTCATATCATTTCTCGTCATAAAGCCAAAAGCTGCATGCTCCATTTTCGAGAAATTCTCATCTGAAAAATTGTACACGTTAAATGCCGCATATCTCGCACCTGCAGATAAAGCTTTCTCAATATCAAGGTCGATAAACTCAGCCACACCTTCTCCGTCAACAGGTCCGCCATTTGTAATGTCACCAGAGTGGCAGATTCCAAACCTACTTGACTTGAGATTTGTATATGATACATGCTCAAGACAATCCCAGTTGTCAGCAAAAACTGCTACTGACAGGTCAACATCAATAATATTATCCTTGGTATTAGTCCACCAGATGAATGGTCTGATAATCTTTGCACTGTCGTCTATTGCAATACGTGACCCTCTTGAAACAGCAGTCATTGTCTTGCCTGCACTTCTTAAGGAGAATGGAACTGTATAATTCTTAAGAGCTTCATCAATATATACCTTTCCAAGGAACTCTCTGTTTCCATATATATTAACAAGAGTACTCTCACAGACAGCAATAACCATTTTCATCACATCCTCAGGAATAGTTTTTGTTTTGTTATTCTTGACATAGTATGATCTCGCAAGATTTCCCTTTGGAAAGAAAACTCTCATGTCATCACTGCCATCAAGCTTATTGATAAAATGCTCCCTCACCTGCAAAAGCACTGTAGAAGATACATCTTTTGCAACAGAAGCAAAGCTCATGATAACAGCTTTTCTGTCAGCATCCTTGTCAAATGTGCGAAGAAGAAAATCAATTCTCCTTGCAAACTCTCCCGGGCGCTTCTTAAGCAGGGAAACAACGGTGTTTACATCACCTGACGCAACGGCTGCATCCACTCTGCCTGCAAACGACTTAATTTTACCATCATTTCTTATGACACCAAATGCCTGAACAGCTTTTGTATAGCGCTCATTCTTAGCAAACTCACCCGGGTGCAGTTTTTCGCCTACACGGATCCATCTTCCGGCATATCTGCTCATATCCTCAGCTGCATTTCCACAGCCTGCAAGCAGGTTCATGATAATTCTGCGCTCGCCTCTCTTTAAGTTTCTGAACTTAGTGTTTTCTGCAAGACTGACGTCACCATCAGACATTGCTGTAACAAGGCGCAGTACATCAGTTGCAGTTTTTATGTATTTTCTGCATAAATAGCCATCTGTGTCAACACCAGTATCAACAAGCAGTCTGCATACGCACGCAGCATTCTCCTTAAACGGAATTTCATCTGGCAGAGTAACCTTTGCTGAATTTAAAATAAAGATCATGTCCTCAACATCACTCTTTGAAAGAGATGTCTTTGATGCACAGAGATTGTTAAAGATGTCATTTAAGTCATCAAACGAACCTGCCTCAAGCACCTTAACCTTTGCAACGTTAAAAAGAGGTACTCTCTCCTTTTTCTCCTCATAAGGCAGAAGGGTGCCAAAAGACCAGTAATGAACGATAGCATTGAAATACAGTTCAAAATCATCTTTCTCCATGACAGACTCAGGGAAATTAGGATACATTGGATTGTACACCCTGTCAGCACCGGTGATTTCCTTAAGTCCGTTTACAAGGGTATTATACATCACTTCACGGTTCTTAGCTTTCATGTGCACAAGCTTGTCAAAAAGAGCCTCTGACATTGTATAGCCAAAGACTTCTATGTTCTTATTCATTGTTGCAACAATCTGCTTATTCTTTTCACCGACTGCAGCAGAAAGAGATTTAAGCATATCGTCATCGTTAATGAACACTCTGTTTTTTTAATAATAAAATGATGTTAAATACTGAATTTTCCATAATGAATTTTTCTCCTTTGATAAAAACTGGGAATTGACAGCAGTACATCAACTATCTCGGCTGACCAAAATCAGCCAAACGAGATATACCATATTATAGAAGGAACTGCTGTCATATCCGGTTCCGCAGTAATCGTCGCAACTGAAATCAACTTATAAGGTCCAAGAAGAAGGAAGCTGCAACATATCTGCTTTTGAATTATTATGTTCCGGAAGTTATCAACACTAGATGATCTGCTATTTGTTTTATAATTAAGAAGGAAGTCTTAATATAGCCGGAACAAAGACTGTGGCAATCGCGTCAGGTAATTTATAAATGATCCATATGTATTCGTAGAAGGAACCTGACGCATAAGCAAACGTCTGCATTATTTGCCGTTATAATGAGCTTAATGCAGACAATGTTTTGCTTTTCCGCAATCGTAAAAAATATCCAGTACCGAAACAGTCGGTAGGCAGTTTTAGTACTGGATAAAATGCGCCCGGAAGGACTCGAACCTTCGACCGTCCGGTTATGAGCCGGATGCTCTAACCAATTGAGCTATGGGCACTAAATGTCCGGAATCAAAAATAGTCGGCAGACGCTTTTCTCATCCAGACAAAATCTCCCTGCAGGAACTGCACCTGCAATGCTGCTCTGATGGCAGATGGGAGACGAAGCAGCTTAGCCCTGCTTCTTTTATAATTATGAGGTTTTTATGAGTCTGCCACCGCAAAAGAATGGAAACAATGGCAGAATGACTCCGGCGGGAATTGAACCCGCGTCACAGCCTTGAAAGGGCCGTATCACTAACCAGCTAGACCACGGAGCCATGCGTGGCAGCATTGCTGTCACGTTGTACATATTTGAAAGGTTGCTTATGTTGCACAGGATTTCCCATGCAGCAGAAAGATTGGGATTTGAACCCAAATTTGTGGTTTTGGAGACCACTGTGCTACCACTTACACTATCCTTCTATTTTCCCGGTCATGCCGGATATGGAGCTGACGGGAATCGAACCCGTGTCCAGAATTAGTACTCATACAGAACCTTTACGCCGTTTTTGCGCCTGTAGTCCAGTCTAGCCCACCACTCTGTTCCTATGTATACAGAGAACTTCTAACACGCTTGTTTTTGAACCTCAGCCCCTACCAGCATTATCTTGGAACGTTTTGGTGCAGCCATTAGGCTGCTGCTAAACATCTATTGTTTGCGTTTAATTTTAAGTTTTGATGATTGCGTCATCACTCGGGCGAATTCTGCACTTTTGTAACCCTGTCGAAACCTTTACAACCCCGGATGTAAAGCTTTTTAAGGCTTAGTTGCAGGAGCGGGATTTGAACCCGCATTCCAAAGGTTATGAGCCTTGGGGTTAGCCGTTAACGTATCCTGCGACAATTATGCCTCTTCTCGCCTCTCTGCTTCTCCCTGTCGGTTCTTCGCATAAAAACGAACTTAACGGACTTGACCGTGGGCATAGTGTGTTTTGTGTTTTATGTATGGCTCTCACCGCTACATCATAAGTATGATAGAAATATTTTTCATTTATGGCCTTCTATATAAGTTTTTAAAAAGTATTATATTTTTCAGGCATTGTATACTGTCTTATAATATAAGTATGATTTTTATTTTTCTAAAAAACATCAAAATTCAAAAAAAAAGGATATAGCCATTAGCTATATCCTTAATCTGCGTTTTCTTATTCCTTTGTCAGTGTGAGTCCAATATTATAGCTTCCGCTTTAGCATCCGGTTGATAATCCGTTTTGGCGATTATATTATATACTATTATATACGCAAACTTTGTTAGAAGGTGTAATAATATTGTTACCACTTTTTGCTGTTATCGCAGCTGTCACGTCAACCTTCTGCGCGGTAAATTCATTAAACATTGTAGAAGTGCCCGAATCGCTTGTATCTTCTGTCTCTGTGTTACCTGTTTGAATTTTTATATTATCTGTATTAATACCTTTGTTCTTCAACGACCGCTTCAAATATTTTTCAAAATTGGTAAGGTCTAAATATATATCTTTCTGCATCAGCACAATATCGGCATTTACATTATTTGAAGCAAAAACTGAGATTTCTTCTGCATTGACGTAAGAAAAAAGACCCATCATTTTCTGATGGATCTTTTTGTTTAGCATATATGCTGTGTTTTTCAAAAATCGTAAAATTTTTTTGGTTATACTCCGCTGTGTCTAAGCGCTTAATTGAGCAATTCCTTAAGTGCTTTTCCAGCCTTGAACTTAGGAGCCTTAGATGCTGCAATTGTCATATCAGCGCCAGTCTGTGGATTTCTTCCTGTTCTTGCTGCTCTCTCAGATACCTCAAATGTACCAAATCCGATAAGCTGTACCTTCTCGCCTTTTTTGAGCTGCTCTGTTACTGTTCCAATGAATGCATTTACTGCCGCCTCTGAGTCCTTCTTTGTAAGTCCTGTTTTCTCCGCAATTGCTGCGACTAACTCTGTCTTTGACATATTTTATGTCCTCCTTTGATAATTCAGTGCCTGTAGCACATTTTTTCTTACACCATAAGTATGATAGATTTATTCCTTTATTATGGCTTTCTATATAAGTTTTTATTATTTAAAAAATAATCTCCCAGCTTATTACCGGGAGACTATCCTTATATAATCCTGCTTCTAGTTAAGTCCAAGCGCCTCAACAATCGCATCCGTAAGCTCACCGTTCTTTTTGTCCGACTTTTTTGATGTCGCTGTGAAGCCGCTCTTACTATCAATCATGTCACCAATCTGCGCAGCATCTTCCTTATGTGCTGCATTCTTCGTCTCGCAGTGGTCGATTCTTGGCTTTTCAACATGCTTCTTTGCAGCAGGGCTCTTAAATCCCTCAACGAAACTGTCGCCTTCAACTCCGGCCCTGACAATGTTTGACGCAAGGTCAGCTGGTACATAAATCTTTGTAGCATTTCCGTCAGCAACTTCCTTAAGAGCATCATAGCCCTTGATTGTAACGTATGAACTTGAACCGATTGCATCAGCCATAATCTGTGCTTCATACGCCCTTGCTTCTGCAACCTTTCTGATTGCTTCTGCATCTGCCTCTGCTTTTTTGATTGTTGACTCAGCCTGCGCTTCTGCAGCAAGGATAGCCGCTTTCTTGTCACCTTCTGCAGCTGTAATAATTGACTTCTGGTGTGCTTCAGCATCAAGGATTGTGGCTCTCTTGTTACGCTCAGCAGTCATTTCTTTCTGCATCGTCTCCTGCACCTCTCTTGAAGCCTGAAGCTTTTTAACTTCTACTCTGGTAATTGAAATGCCCCATGGATCTGTTGCGGAATCAATTTCCTGCTTAAGCTGTGCGTTGATTGCGTCACGGCCGTTTAAGAGCTCATCGAAGTTTTTTGAGCCTACAATGCTTCGCAAAGTTGTAGTTGTAAGATTTTCAATACCAAATACCGGATCCTCAATGCCATAGTAATATTTTTGTGCATCGAATACCTTAGAGTAAACTACGGAATCTACTACAATAACAATGTTATCCTTTGTAATCATCTGTGACTCTGGAAAATCATATGTCTGCTCTTTAAGAGATACATCTTTTCTGACTGCATCAATAAAGGGAACCTTAACATGGAGTCCTGCTCCCCATGCATCATGGAATTTTCCAAGTCTTTCCACAATCTGTACGTGTCCCTGATGTACAGTCCTTACATTTGCCAAAACAATTACTGCAAGAATAATAAGTATTACGATAAGTAACATAAATTTCATCCTCCTGTTTTTTTTATTTATGCCTATATTATAAGTATGATAGATTTTTCATTCATTTTTTGTGCACAAAAAAAGACGCCTTATTCAGACGCCTTTTTGCTGTTATTCAGTTTTCCTTCGAGGAGCTTTTCAGTATTGTCCTTTACGTATTCAGCAAGCTCTTTTAAGATGTACGAATTTTCAACGTACTCATCAAGTTTTTCTGCTTTTATTTTTCTGCTGAAATCATCAGGCTCAATAAAGGTTTTTTCTTTTTAAAACGAAGAAAAAAGACCTGTCAGCCGACAAGTCTTTCATCTTTGTTTAGCATCGCCTCAAGGAAGGTCTGCTTTTTATTTGTTTCACAGTTATAGAAAGCATGCTTTAAAGCTGTGTCCGTGGTGAATATCTTCACATTTTTCTTTGCCCTTGTTACCGCAGTGTAAAACCACTCCCTTGTATACATTCCGCAAAAACTGTTTCCCATACCGACAATAACAGATGAGAAACCACTTCCCTGCAGCTTGTGGCAGGTGCACGCATAGCCGTATTCCATGTTCTCAAGCTGTGACTTTTCAAAGTTAATATCCACAATCTGGTCATTCTGAATAAAGGCAATTGTTACAATGCCAAATTCTATCTTTTTGACAATGCCGATTTCGCCATTCATGCATGTTGCATTGTTTCCATTCTGGTCATACAGGTCTTTATATATGTTCTTTGTGTTAATCAGCTTATCTCCCACCTGTATCTTGAGCTCGTCGCCCGACTTCTTTTTAAGCTTAAGCTCTGCTTCTTTTAAAATGCCTTTTTCTTTAAGTTTGTTGTGTATCCTTTCATTTACCACAGCACACTCTGCTCTCATTGCCATGCATATCTGCACTTCGCGCAGCGAGTTATAATTTTCAAGCTCTGCGAAGAAATAATTTTCTATCGCATCCAGGCCGTAGTCTGCTTCTGAAATGTCTGAAAAATTATCAAGTATTTTATATCTTCCTTCAATGTCTCCCTCAACAACCTTGAATGAATAGGCAAGTATTCCACTGTCTGCATCCTGACGGCAAGGCTTTGTAAGGTTTGAATATGTAAACTGCTCGGAAAGAAGAATGTCATGGAATATCTGGCATTTTCCGATAGGCGGAAGCTGTTTTATATCTCCCATCAGTATCAGTCTTGTGCCGGTCTTCACATGTTTAAGCAGTGTGAGAAAAATCTCTCCGTCAATCATCGTGCTCTCGTCAACAATGATTACCTTTGCATTGTCAAAATTCTCATTGTTTGCCCCGAAATTTCCCATCAGCTCTGGAATGGCTCTGTGTATTGTTGAGCATTCCACTTTTCCAAGACTTTCTTTTAGATTTGCAGCAGCTCTTCCGGAAAGAGCACAGCCGTAGCATACTTCATGCTTAAACAGGCTTACCACGCCCTGCACACTGTATGTTTTTCCTGTACCGGCAGCTCCTGTAACAACAGAAAGTGCTGAATTTGCAGCTTTTTTCACAAAATCAAGCTGGTCCTCATTGTATGTAGTTAAATTATCGAGGTGTTCCTGAAGAACAGAGTCTGATATCCTCTCTATATTTCCGGCAGCTATTCTGTAAAGCTCTCTCATTATATCCGCTTCCACATTGTAAAGCTTGGACAGTGAATACACTTTCTGTGCTCCGGTGATGTTGATACACTTATGCTCAACCATATAGTTAATTGCTGATTTGACATAAGGCGAAAAGTTTGGGATTTTGCACTCATTTACCATGGCATAAATCTGTTTTTCCCTCATATATGACCAGCCATATCTGTCCAGTGCCTGTATAAAACAGTAACGTAAACCCGCTATCATGCGGCGGCCGTCGTTGCATGGATAATTAAGGTCAAGCGCCTTTTTATCAATATCGTGGAATTTAATTCCATCTATATATGTCAGTGCATATATGTTTTTCTGAATGGCGCAGACCGCTTTTGTAATGTCCTTGTAGAAGTTTTTTATCAGCTTAAGCTGCGGTTCTGTAAATCCATATTTCCCAAGTGCAAGGGTAGCCGCAAGAAGACTTTTCTTTTCATTGTATTTATCAATGATAATCTGTGCGCGCGCGCTTCCTATGCCCTTAACAGTCTTTAGCTCTTTCTTGGCCTCATCGGGCTCTTTATTTAAGACCTCTATTATTTTCATTCCATATTTATCACTGATTCTTTTGGCAATGTCGCCGCTTGTGATTTTTGAAATAAATTTTCTGATTCCGACAGTTGAGTCAAGGTCATCATATTCAAGGATGCTGTCTATGACATTAGTTTCTCCGTATCTGGAATCATTCTCTGTATGGTATGTAACATGATACTCATCCCCTGTTCTGACTGTTCCTGACAGCATTTTGAATTTAACGGACTTTCCTGTTTCGTCTGTGCATAAAAGCAGCGCAAACTCATCTTCCACATGCCTTACTCCGTATGGATATAAAATTTTCTCCAATAATACTTTTTTATATATTTGTTCCATAAAAAATTAACCTCTTATTAATTGCAAACCTCTTGATTCTCGTATTTCTATATACAGTATGTTAGATTTTCTGACTGCAAATGCTTTTCTATATAAGAAACACACGGTTTGCATATAATACACACAAAAAAGGACGGATTTCTCCGCCCCCTTCTGATCTTCGTATCCTAGAATTCTTCAGCTATGTCCTCATCCCATTCGTCATCGTCTTTGCGGTCGCGTTTTCTGACACTGACATATTTCCTTTCTTCAAGAATATCCATAACGATTTTAACAGCTGCAATAGCAGCCCCGCATACTGCAGCTCCTGCGATGCAGCATCCTATGATTTTCTTTGCGCTCATTTTCTGCTATCCCCCTTTTATTCATCCACCGGAATCTCATCCTCTGGTACATCATCGTCAAAAAATTCATCTTCATCCTCGCCGTAAATCTTTGCAAGGCTGTCTTTTAACTTTGCATTTCTCATGCTTGCAATTTCTTCATCTGTATAGAAATTACTGAGATACTCCGTCGCGTAAGCGACTATCTCCATTGTTTTGTCTTTCCATGAATAAAACTCTCCGCACACAGGACATTTCATTGTACGTTTGACTGCTCTTGCCTGTATTGCTCCATCAACAAACACTCCCGAACCGCAGTGTAAATGGTTTCTGTCCTCTTCCGCATGTTCTCCGTATGTCTTTACCCACGGATAATCTGTCCTGTTTTCCGGCAGGTCTGTCTTTGCCCTGAATTTTCTGTTTGCGGCAATCTGATACTGTGTTAAAACCACACCTTTTTCAGTCTTTATCTTTTTAGGGTCTCTTGTAAGGTTTCCTATGAAGTAAATCTGATTGGAAATTTCCTTATGCTTTGCGAGATATTTTGCGGCTTCTTCGTCGCTTCCCATTTCCGCAATCTTTTCTGCAAAAATAGGCTCGATATAAGCCAAAGTTCCTGCTGATACATTCGCCTGATCATGTCCGGTCTCTGCGCAGTGCGGACAGTGTGATGTCTTGTTGATATTTCTTGTTGTGAAAACACCCTTGATTAACACTATGTCATGCTTTTTCCAGTTGCTCATTTCGGTTGCTATAACAGGTGTTTTTGTTATAATAACCGGTATATCATGTCTTGCATATGAACTTCCATCTTCTACGTTTCGCGGACTTCTCACAACATCCACGTAGCACATGGCATAGGCATAACCGCCGTCTTCGGCAGCCTTAAGTTTCGGCTCTTTATATACCTGGCCGAGTAGAAATACTGTATTTTGTCTTGCCAATTTAATTAGCCCTCCTGTTAAAATTTCCGGAGAATTCCGGATTTTACTTTGATTCCACGGATAGTATGATTTTTTCTTTGTACAAAAAAAGACAGCCCTTGTCGAACTGTCTTTTTCAATGATACAAATTATTTACTGTTAGATTCTTGTTCCCGGAAGCCCCATTACATCGTCTGAGACTTTGTAAAGAGCTTTTCTTAATACTCCCTGTGCGGTGTCAAAGATATAGAATGGGTGGCCTCCTTCCTGTACCTCATACTGCTTTCTGAATCCCTCCTCTTCCATGATATGAAATGTCGGGTATGAAGATACTTCCATATAAATGGATCTTTCCTCTTTTGCAACCCTCTGAGCATCTTCGATGACAAAATTAAATTCTGTTATCTCGTTGCCGTTTTCATCCACATCAAGAACATCTTTTGTTACTTTTCCGGTCAGGATTAATCCGTAGCCTTCTTTTAACATGTCAGAAAGCCTTGAATAAGACTTTGTAAAGCATGAACACTTGACAGAGCCTGTTTCATCGGTCAGCCTAAAGAAAGCCATTGGCTTGTTGTCTGCTTTTCTGTATTTGATTTCAAGGTCATCGACAACTCCAAATATCCTTCTCTGAGACTCATCAATATTGATGATAGGCGTTGTTTTCTGCTTTGGATACAGGGAAATCGGATGCTCTGTAACATACACCCCGAGATATTCCTTTTCTTTCTGCATTCTTTCAAGCCTGTCCTCTATGATGTCCGGCACATGGATTTCTTCAATGTAGCCTTTTAACAGATCTATTGTTGTCTGATAATTGTCGCGCCTCTTTATCAGCGTATCCTTTTTTACCAGCTTTTTTACTGCAATACAGTTTCCCTGTATTTTTTCAAGCTCATCTTCTGTTTCTATTCTGTCGTAATTGTCTATAACAAGGTTTATGCTATTGAAGAGTTTTTCCTTGTCAGCAAGTTTTTTAGCTGCGTCCTTCACGTCACCGATGTTGCATGTCATTCCTGCGCGGTTTTCATTAAACTCATCAAGCGCACCAGCCTGTATGAGGGACTCCACATTCGCAACGGAAATTCCGCTTCTTATTATAAAATCCTTTACAGACGTATATACTCCCTGCGCTTTTCTGATTTCAACAATTTTTTCAGCACTTGACTTAATGCCCTTTATGGCGCTTAATCCGAAAAGCACAGCATTTCCTTCTACTGTGAATTTTTCTGCCGACCTGTTTACATCCGGACACATAATTTTAACGCCACATACTCTTGCTTCTCTTACCAGAGCTGCCATTTTTTCGCTGTTTGCAGCCCAGTTAAGCGCTGCTGCGAAGAATTCAGCAGGATAATAATATTTAAGCCATGCAGTAATATACGCATTAAACGCATATGCAGCGGCATGTGATTTGTTGAATGCATATTTTGCAAAATCCGTCATCTGGTCGAAGATTTCGTTCGCAACATTTTCAGCCTTCTTCTTCTCTGCCTCAGCTTCTGCCTGTGACATATTTTCAGCATTCACGTTTTCAAGGTGTACTTTTATGTATCCCTTGATGTTTCTGCCCTCGTCACCATAAATAAATGCGTCCCTCTCATGAGCGAGCTTTTCAGCTTTTTTCTTTGACATGAAACGTCTTACATTATCGGCATCACCAAGCGAAAATCCCGCAAGGCTCTGTACGAGCTGCATAACCTGCTCCTGATATACAATGGCACCGTATGTTTTGCTCAAGATTGGCTTAAGCTCTTCACACAGAAAAGTCATTGGTCTGACCTTGTTCTTGACATCTATTACGCCGTCAATGTACTGAAGTGGTCCCGGCCTGAACATGCTGACGAGAATGATAATATCCTCAAAACATGTCGGCTTGAATCTTTTAAGCATCTGTTTCATGCCATCAGACTCAAACTGGAACACGGCATTTGTAAGACCCTTTGAAAAGATTTCCTTATAGATGTGTTCATCTTCGAGGTTTATCTTTAACGGGTCAATAATTTTTCCGCAATTCTTCTCTATCAGTCTCATTGCATCTGTAACGATATTTAATGTTTTAAGTCCCAGAAAGTCCATTTTAAGAAGTCCGTTCTCCTCAACCTGAACCATGTTAAGCTGGCAGTCCATCTGTTTTGACGAAGAGTTGTACTTAAGCGGTACATAATCTGACACATCATTATTATCAGAAATAACAACACCGGCAGCATGCTCTCCATATGCGTAAAACATGCCTTCAATGCATTTTGCCCATCTTAAGACCTCAAGCGCATCCTTGTTGTCTGCATACTTTTCTCTAAGGACTTCATATACACTTTGGTAATTTTCCTTACCTTCATCATTCTCATCATATGGTGAATCAAATGACAGATTGACTCTTGAAGGAATATCCTTTGACAATTTATCTCCAAGTGCTGTGAGCTTTTCGCCATACATCTTCTGTCCGTAAAATCTCGAAGCATCCTTTACCGCACCTTTTGGGGCCTTTACAGCCTTTGTCATGATAAGACATACTGCTTTCTCACCATATTTATGGCGGACGTACTCAATTGTTTTTTCACGGACTCCCTTTGCAAGGTCTGAATCAATGTCAGGCATTGAAACTCGCGACGGATTAAGGAATCTCTCGAATAAGAGGTCGTACTTAAGCGGATCAAGGTTCGTGATTCCAAGCAGGTAGCACACAAGGCTGCCAACTCCTGAACCTCTTCCAGGGCCGACTGACATTCCCGGATTCTTATAGCCGCGGTCTTTAATAAACTGCTTTAACGAGTCTATTGTAAGCGGTGCATCAGGCAGTTCCTTATCAGGTACATATCCAAGGAGTCTGGCATACTCAAGAAAGTCTCTTACTACGACAAGGTAATCTACAACATCCATCTTTCTGATGATGCCGATTTCATATTCCAGTCTTTTCTGGTACTCTCTCTCAAGATGTCCGTTGAATCTCCATGTAATTCCGGTTTTGATTAAGTCGTCAAAAATTTCATCGACTGTGCGGCCTGTGTTATCCTTAAACTTCGGATAGTGGTTTTCCTTGACAAAAGTTACATCAAGCGAATCAAAAAGCTTGTCAGTATTTGCCACTGCCTCATCAATTACATCCTGTGGATAAATCTCAGAAAGCATGTCGCGAAGCTCATCTTCTGTTTTAAGATATAACTCACTGTCCCCGGTTCCTTCTTCCTGCCACTCATCAAATCGTATTGAGCGCATTATCTGTCTTCTCAGTCTCTCATCGTCAGTCTTTTCAACAATATGCGCATCGTTAGAGGCGATAAGCGGGATGTTAAGCTTTCTTGCAATGTCAACCGACTTCTGGTAACAGTTTACTTCTTCAGGAATACCGTGATACTGAATCTCTATGTAGAACATATCACCAAAGAGATTTTTGTACTTCTCTGCTTCCGAAACCGCTACATCCCAGAGTTCATCCGGTGTTTTAAGTTCCTTTTTAAGACCTGCCACCTCATCCTCAATTTCAAGCCATCTGCCAATTTCTTCCTCAATCTTTTTGAGCGCCTTGTTTTTGGTCGTAAGCTTTGCTTTTATGGATTTTATTTCCGGATTCAGCTTTTCAAGTTTCACTGCTGCTTCTGCGGCTGCCCTTCTGTCTTCATCAAGAAGCATCTCTGCCTCTTTTTTCATGTCTCCTGTCAACTTTGCAATCTGCTTTGAACGCTTTACAAAACTCTGTTTTGCAATTTTTTCAGCACTCTTCTTTTCTTCAGTAAGCAGCTCTATGCGCTTTTTGATTTCCGAAACCTTAACCTGCGCATCAGCATATCCGCGGTCTGAAGGATTCTTTAATTTTTTCTGTTTTCTGACCAGTTTTTCAACCGTTTTTTCAATTGTTTCATTCTGTCTGAATATGGCAGGAATAACACCCTGCATGCAGGCAGATGTTACATACATGCTGTCTTTATACTGTCCGTCTGCTCCAAACAGTTCTTCTAGCATGTCAAATGTTACAAGAGGAAAGCCTCCTTTTACATTTGTGTTTGACATTGTTACAAGCTTTGAAAGTCCCTTCCAGCCAAGATTGTTTTTTGCAATTCCTATAAGATGGAGTCTTCCTAAAATTCCTCCATCTACATAAAATTCGCATCCACAGCCAAGCTTGAGGCCATTCTCTGCAAACAGTGGCTGTAAATCATAAATGTCACTTACAACTCCATGATTTGTAACAACTATTCCTTTCCAGCCGTTTTCTTTGATTTTTTTCACAAGCAGTTTGTGATTCATATCTGAATCAAACAGCGATTGCGTGTGAACGTGTGTGTGTATCATATGTTGTTTTCTCCTTTCTTCTTTTCTCTTTTACGAAGAGTATGTTTTTTCTTTCAAAAAAGAAAAGCCTTCCATATAAGGAAGACTTTTTTTGGTATTAAATTTTGTTCTGCACTGCAAGCATGAACTCTTTTATCTCCAGTGCATTGCTCTTGTACACTCCGGCGATTGCCTGTCCGGATGCGGTTCTCGACTTTGAGAACACATTGGCAAATTTTCTGTATTTTTCAAGCATCTGTCTGCATCTGGTCCCAACGATGTACCAGAAAGCTGTTTTGTCGGACAGCCAGAGCTGCTTTACAGAAAGTCCCGCTGCATACTGTTCTTTTGATGACAGGATCATGCCGTCTTTATCCGTCTCGCAGGATTTTATTTCGTTAAACCCTGTATTGGTTTTAAAGTCCAGTATATCCATCAGCTTTTTGCTGAGAGGAAATTTCTCTTCTGGCTTAAAACGTCCCTTGATAATATACTGTTCCCTTCCGCCTGCTGCATCGCCAAGAATGCCATAAATTTCAGAACCAGATACTATTTGTCCTTGCTTTTCAAGCCAGTCCTTTGCCATTCCATACGGTCTGTATGTCTTGCCACATGCAAAACAATGGCATCCCCCGTTTCCCGGATATATCTTATTGTGGGAAAATATCTTCTCCTCATGATGCTCCGGGTTTGGACATTCTGAAAAATACGTTGCGCCCTTCTTTTTCACCGGGATGCCCAGTATCTCACAAAGAGCGAGTGTATCTACGTTTTCACAAATTGCTTCTGTGTTGTAATTTACCTGTGCGCTCATTATTGCTTCCTCCGTTTCTCTTTATATATAAGAAGTATGTTAGAATTTTTAAAGCCGGACATATTGTCTGTTTTCTTTGCTTTTTCCTTTAAGTGGTGGTATTTTATATAGAAAGACAATGATGAGTTCTGAGTCAAACATACTATATATGGAAATGTAGATAATTTGACATTTGTTAAGAATTTATATAGAAGGAACATAATTAAGCACTACACTATGTAGTAGCTTTTGTATCAGATATGGAGGAACGGAAAATGGGATTTTTCAGCATAGAACTAACCGATTACAATGGAAAAAAGTTTTATAATGTAACAACGGACAAATGGCTCAGGGAGTATCCTGAAGATTATAAGAATTACATAAAGAAAACATGGGAGGTTAAGGAACACAGGATGTATAAGCTGATTGCCCTCATGGACGAGCGCGATTCATACATGATAGGCCTTCTCAATGTATTTCAGGCAACACTGGCAAGAGACCTCAATGATAAAGATTACAAATTTGTGGCAAAGCTCATTGAAGTACAGCGCCGCCGAGTCTACAGGGAGGATATTTATCTTGGCCTGCTGTTTGCCTATATGCACAGGCAGACAAGAAAAGCCATATACAAGATGGTCTTTTCTGATGACATTGACAAATATGACGAGGAAAGCCTGCGTACAGTACTTGTATTTGCAGGAAACTTCATAGATATTACAGGATATCTGAAACCTGGCGAGGTTATCCCGGAGTCTGTATATCTGGAAGCAAACAAGAAGTTTTTCGACACTTTTGTAAGAAAAGATAAATTCTGGGAAGATTTTCTTGTTGAGGGAAGCATCAAAGCAAATGGCACAGAGGGCGGCGAAATTGTAAGACGCTTAAAGAGCCTCTGCGGCTGCTATTATATCCACGAATATGACAAGACAGGAAAAAAAGCTGAATTCGTCTGCCGAGACTATGACTACCTTACAAGTTCATACCGCGCGAACACCCGCGTCGGTGATATGATCTTCAACGCAAGGGAGAAATGTGGGCGGACATCGTTTCGTAAAGCCATTCCGGCCAACAAAGCTAAAGAGTCAGATTATGCGAAACTGGGGAGCACCTCAAACTTTGGTTATGGAATCCTCTCATCCCTGACCATTCTTGTTGCGGCAAGTGGAGAATGGGCTAAATGCCCTGATGTGTGCGAGAATGTTGATTGTTTTTATCCTGACGAGAAACTCATAGCCACTCTTGGTATTCCCATCGGTTATTCTATTCCTATCTGGAATTAATCATTTCGGATTTTCAGCAGGCTGTATTGTGTTTTTGCAAAGAAAAACCGCAGAAAATTAAATTTCTGCGGTCTTTTTATGAACAATATTAAGTTTTAAGTTTTTATATAGCAGTTGAAACTGCTATATTTTAATTGAATGGAAGCTCCTCGTCAAGTCCGTCCGGAATGTTCATGAAGCCATCCCCAGCAGCCTGGCTAGGTGCAGGTCTGTCTGCCGGTGCAAATCCGCCTGCATTTCCTGATGCGGCTGACTTAGACTCTGCAAACTCTGCGCTCTCCACTACGACGTCAGTAGTGTATACCTTCTGTCCATCCTTGTTTGTATAGCTGCCGGTCTGGATTCGGCCCTCAATGACAAATTTGGTTCCTTTTTTGCCGAATTTCTCAAAGAACTCGCCTGTCTTTCCGAAAGCTACGCAGCTGATGAAGTCTGCTGTCTGCTCCTCACCATCTTTTTTGTAGCGGCGGTCTACTGCAAGTGAAAATCTTGCTATTGCAAGTGAGTTATCTCCCTGTGAATAGCGGACCTCTGCGTCTCTTGTCAGTCTTCCCATAAGTACTACTTTGTTCATTTTGTTTTCCTCCGTTTTTCTAAGTTGTTTTTATTACACACATAGTATGATATTTTTTTTATTTTTCGTTTTCATTGTCTGAAAACAATTTTCTGTTCATCATGTTCCTCTTTCCATTTTACGCGACAAGCATAATGTCGTGTTTCAAAACGTAATCAATAAAACGCAGTGTCTCAAGATAGCTTTCGTCATCGTCGAATCCGGCAATTCCCTTAAATGGATTGAAGCTGAAGAAAACGAGGTAATCAACAATGTCCTCTGTCTCCTGCCTGTCATTGCAGCCCAAATGCTCCCTTATCTCATCAATGGATGGATAGTACTTATCCTCCGGAATGTCACATCCATTCTCTTCATATTTGTCGAGAATTTCGTAAAATCGGTCTTCTTTAATCTTAAGCACTTTCTTTGTAAATCTCCTTATTTAGTTTTCTACATTGCAAGTATGATTTTTTTTTCTAACGTTTTTTCAATACATGCCTGCTGTGCGAAAATATAAAAATAAAGTACCAGATTTTCAATCATCTAAAAGTCGTCCTGCATGAAACATAAAAAGCGCAAAATAAAAACACCCCGGCAAATCAAACCGGAGTGCATTTTTGTGGCATAAACCTCTAAAACATAGTTCTGCCATTTTTGATCAAAACCTCAAGGTTGTAAGCCCCAAGCAGTTTTTCTATCATCTGCTCATCCTCTGGGCTCGTGAATGACCACTCTCTGCCAATGATGTCAAAATATACAGAGTGGTTCTTGTTATTGTTTATGTACAGTCTGCTGAGACTGCCTTTCTGCCATACCGTTGCGGAAATAGGAATAACAGCGGTCTGGTTTTTTGCATCCTCATCGCTGTACATATTAAGGACCTTCTCCAAGACTCTTGATGTTGCAATGACATCATCAATAGAGTTGTGAAACTCAAGTCCTTCTGTTACTTTAAGATGCTCAGCAATCGTGCCGAGCTTCTGGTTAGGAACTTTTGGACTCTTCTTTATCTTATCCTTTACAAAGACAAAGACATCAAAGTCATCCTTTGGTGGCTCCCAGCCACGGCCTCTCACTCTTCTTGACATCTGGTCGATAAACCAGTTATCAAAATTATGACTGTTGTAGCCAGTGATCACATCAGCAGATTCAAGAAAATCAATAATCTGCTGGCACATCTCTTTCTCGGTTGGACATCCAACAACATCTTCATTGCTGATATGATTAATATCAGTAATAAAGTCCGGAATATCACACTCTGGATCCATGAGAATATCCATCCTCTTTTCCTCCTGTAGATGTCCGTCAACTTTTCTTACAATGATTGCAGAAAACGATAGAATTCTGCTTTCGGGCTTTTTGAGCCCTGTTGTCTCCGTATCGTAGATACAGATGGAGCCTCCGTTATCAAGAAGCTCTTTGATTTCATATGCGTTTTTCATTTTTGTTTACGGCAGGGTGTTTCACCTGCCGTTTCTCCTTCCTTTTTCTTCTTTTGTCTTAAACAGCCAGTGCCTTTATAGCATCTACCTGTGCCTGAACACCGTCGCCGTAGCTTACAGGCGAATCCTTAAGGTTTTGAACAAATTCTTTGAACTCATTTGACTCCTTAATATCGCCGAACTTTTTACCCTTGAACTTGCCAAAGGCAATTACGGTGTCATCAGGCAGTGCCGCCTGAGCCTGCTGCTTACCGCCGCTGCCTTTCTTTGCTTCCCTCTGTTTAAGAGCGTTCATGGCTTTCTCCTTGCTGTCGAAGGCAAAAGCACTTCCGTCCTTATGTTTAAGCCATGACTTCTTGGCAACATCATAAATTATGACTTTGCCGCCGTTTTCACAGATTTTACAGCCATAAGCTTCGGCTAAGACCTTCGGTCCTGCTGTTTGATCCTTCTGCTCTTTCGGCTGTGACTGCTGCTGTTTAGGCTGTTTTGCCTGCTCATGCTGTTTCTGATCTTCCTTAACTGCTGGCTTGACAGGCTTGTACTTCGCGATTTCATTGTTGGAGTACACCTTTCCCTCCGGCAGGTTAAGAAGCTGAATCAATGCCCTGTCGTAAGCTCTGTAATAAGCCATGACCGCAGGGTTTTCCTTTGAAATCTCAGTCTTGAGACTCGCTGGATTACTTTCGCCGATCTCGGTTTCTTTTCTTCCAGTGTCAGTGTCGAGCGCTGTCGCTTCAAACACGCACATCTGCGGTGTGAGCGTTAAAGGCTTCAACGTTATATTGAGCCTTGGATACTCACGCACCACCCTTCGTAATGTGTCGTGGGTTATAATATTTAACCCGTCCTCTGTTAATGTTGTAGGGATTTCAACCCCTAAAAGTTCTGATCTCATATTGTTCCTCCTTCTATCTTGTTTTGCTACATATTAAGTATGTTTTAAACTTTTAAAACGACATTACCGCCTGGTCCTTACCCTCCAGATATATATGTACGACGTCATCGCCACCGTTTAACTGCTGGTTTATTTTAAGTACCGTAATTGTATCCGCTATCTTTTCTGTAAACTGTGTATCAAATCCAGTGGACACGTAAATGTTCATTCCGTCGGTTCTTATTCCGTCAAACAGCTGACTGCTTACAGTTTCGTTCCACTTGGCAACTTCATCTTTTGTAAACTTGATGTTAATTATCGTTCCTGTCTGAGATATTGAGTATGCCGGAACAAAATCATGCAGAAAATCAAAAACTTTATCGCTTGAATAAATTCCATAATTTGTATCAACTGATATGTTGTACAATCTGGACTCCTCGACTACAATTCCGCAGTAATTGTCATCCGTATTCTCTGTGCTTTCTTCTCTCTCTGCGCCGCATCCTGTAAATGTAAAACACAGCATTAGCAGGATACATAAAATTTTCTTTTTCACATATCTTCCCACCTTTTCTTTTTTCTGCTTTAAGTATGATTTTTTCTTGTCTGCGCTTTTGCTTTCTATATAAGATTTTCGGTTTTCGCATTATACAGTGGTTTTTCTTTTATAATTTATGTAAAATGTAATCAAAACTTATATAGAAGGCTATAATTGCAAAATAAAAAAAACATACTATTTGTAGTAAAATAATCATGTTATCTTGTATAAGCGCAATTTAAAGGAGGAATTATCTAAAAATGGCCAGTTTAAAGGATCGTTATGTGGATGACCACGTATATTGTGTTCTTAGCGAATATGAAAAAGTATTACTGGGAAACAAGAAAAAGTTTTCAGTTCCAAAAACAGAGGATAAAAAGGATAAAATAGATGATGTGGCTGCCTTGTGGTGGTCATACGCTATAAAAGACATATGTCACTGGGATTATGATCAGGCTGTAGCATTTGTTGACTCAGAATTTGTAAAGCAGATGCGTCTGGAACCATCATTCCAGCATATTCCGCCAGATAAACGTCCTCATGTATCTAAAAATATGAATTACGATTTTGCAGTTGCTCTTGTTTATCCAAAAGAGGCTAAATATTCTGCCGCAAAACGTGCAATTGATGAGTATGAACGTGTCAACCATCTTGGAAAATATGTTAACGACCCAAACGATTATTCGTATTCAAAAGGCTTCTGGAACAAGCCGGAGAATACAGCTCTCTGCCTCGGTTACTGTATTCAGAATTTCTTAAGTTACAAAAGTCAGTATGAACTCTACAAGTTCTTTGCCAGTCCTGATGCCTTAAAATTTATTAAAGACCACAATCTTCTTGACGCATTCCGTAAGAGTATTTGCGAAACCCCTCTTGAATTGTTTCATAAATCTCTTGACTATTCGGCAAGGGATGAATTTCTTTATCATATGGTGAAACGTGAGTCGGAACTGTCCACTGACAAATAGTATCGTTTTGTACACGGAATGCCTGGAATGCGAAGATAGGAAGATGTGTTACGCTGGAATGCTGCATATGTTTGAGGAAGAGAAAAAGAAAGATAAAGAAAAACCGGGGCTGTAAAGCCTCGGTTTCTTTTGTGACATTTTTCTCTTATTTGAGGTTTAACTTAATAAGGATTGTAGAACCTGCATCGTCATCAAATGCGTTTGCGATGTCCATCATCTCCTCATCGAGCTCCTCATCTGATCTGACAAATACCGGATGGAAGTATCCACATCTTCCGCCGTAACCCTGTTTTCTGAGCATTGGTTCGAGCTTGTTAAAGGCTGAGCGCTGGATTTTTATAACATCCTTTTTGCTCAGAGATTCTCCTGTAACTTTGGACATTTCAATTACGAGCTCATCAATCGAGATGTCATTGAAGTATACCTGCATTACGACATATCTCTCTCTTACCGGAAGCCTGTCAATAAGCTCCCTTATGGCTTCTCTCTTAGCTTTTTCAGCTGCGACCACCTCTGGCTGTCCGTAATCTTCAGACTGCTCTGCTGTCTCTCCATTATACTCCTCATGTGTCGTGTTTGAACGTACAAAAGCAGACAGTGCCGACTGGTACGACACATCGGCTATCTTTGCGAGTCGTCTGATATATTCCTTTTCGTAAGGAATACCATACTCAGCAGCCGCCTTTTTAAGCTGTCTCTCGATGTGTGCAAAATGCCCCGTTAACGACTCTGGGTTAAAAAGGCTCTGCACCGCATGCCTAATTATGTAGCCAAAGTATGTACTTGGCTTTCTAAACCCACCATTTGGTCCGATTGGCTCATATCCTCCGATGTTTGCGATTACTTCTGTCTGACACTCAGACATCAGCTCCTCAAACGAATAACGGGAATTTTTAAATTTATTGCACTCCTCGACCATAAGACCATAGAGTGAGTTAACGAAGAAAAGCATAATCTCTTTCTTTTCTTCCTCGTCAGCCCCGTCGTTGTAGAAGTCGATCATCTCTTTCATTCTTTGAGGATCGTATTCATACTTCTCATTTTCTTTTGCTTTGATCACCTTTCCTGTTGTTCTGATCATTTTTCTTAGCCTCCTTCAAAAGCGGATTTGAATTGACTTTCTCCTCTGCCTTCTGAAAGGCAATAGCTTCACTAAATGTCATGTTCTCCTCCATTCTCCTTTGTTTCTGTTACAAAACAAGTATGATTTTTTTATTATTAATCACCATCTTAGTTGTAACAATATTCAGTTACTATTTATCATTTTATACCTGTATTCAGTTATATTCAAGATTTATTTTATATAAATTTTACTTTTTATGTATTTTATCCAAAAAATATGTTAATATATTTATGTAAATGGAAAAAATTGGCAATATTACTCCCCCACATCAAAATCCCCACAAAACACAGATTAGGATTAATAAAGAGGTAATTTTATGGACAAACCAATTGCAGATATTACTGATTTAGGACAGCGTATGAAATATTTCAGAGAATTATCTGGAATGTCGCAGACAGATGTTTCGGCCAAAACCGGTATATCCAAAAACTATTTAAGTGCCGTCGAACGTGGTGTTAATATTCCAAGTGCAAATATACTGATTACATATGCTAAAGGATGCCACATATCCCTTGATGATATAGCAGGTCTGCCACGCGATGACGGCATTCTCCCAGAGCTTCGCATGCGCCTGTCAACTCTCGACATAGAAACGCAGCGCATCATACTTCAGATGATTGATGCATTAGACAGCCACAAGACAAAAGAAACCCCACCGGAATAAGCCGGCGGGATTTTTTATCATAAGACTATTATACAGTCTCTTTCAGGCAAATTAATAAATCTTTTGCCATCTCGTAGCCGTCATTGTTAGCTCTTCTTATAAGAGTCCACACATGTTTGGCTATAAATGGCTGATATATTTTAACAAAGCTTGTTACCTGGCCTTTTGACCAGTTTTTTATCTCATCAGGATCCATTGCCTGCACTGAGTCATGCAGGTACGCCCTGATAGCCGCCATATCTCTTTTCTCCGGAGGCAGTGCCATCTGGGTTGTGAAGTCGTCAAGCGACTTTATTTCAACTTTTCCTGTGTCAGGCTCAACACCTGCAGCCGGAAACATCTCGGCGCCGTTTATGGCTTCCATGAGATGAATCCTTTCCTCTGTTGTCATTTTTGTAAAGTTCTTGTAGATGACGACAAAATTATCGCCATCTATGTATTTAGCTGTTTCTAACATTGTTTCTCCTATCTGCCCGTTCTTTTCACGAGCTTTATAAGTTTTTTGCTCAGTTCCTTGGCAAGCCCATTTGTATCTTTCATATGAAGAAAATCCTGCCCATAGACATTTTTAAAATATTCAGTGCCTATATTTCCCAGTCCGACCGCAAATACGTCCGCTGTCTTTCTGGTCTTTTTTACCTCTTCTTTCATTTCCTGTGGACTTCCATAGCCATCTGACAATACGAACACAAATTTATGTTCGCTGTTTACGCGGTTTATAATTTCTCTTGCAAATTTAATTGCAAGGGCATCATCTGTGCCGCCCGTTGCCCGCATTTTTATGAGGCTTGAAAGCTGTTCTTTTGAGTGCTTCCAAGGCACAAACTGTCTTGGCTCTCTCGTAAATCCCATAATGTAAACAGGGATTTTCATCTTTTCACACGCTTCTGCAATAACAACAGCTGCACATACAGCGTTTTGTATGTTGTTAAAGTCGTTCATGCTGCCAGAATTATCAACGGCAAGCAGAACCGCCATGTCAGCCCTGTCTGCGGGTACGCGTTTCTTGTTGAACACCTTTGCCGTTTTTCCAATACTGCCTCTCATCACGTCGTATCTTCCTGATGTGAAAGGCACATATTCGTCCGTGTCCTCCTCAAAAAGGCGTTTTAAAGAATTGGCCAGATAATTAATATCTGAACTCAATGCATTTTTTACTTTCGCGTACTGAGTAACAGACATTGGATCTGCACTTACAGTATGATTTTTTATCTGCATTTTTTTGCAGACTTTTTCAGAATCTGAAAAGTCATCCTGCAATTTTCCTGATTCAGAGTCAGCTTTCTTCGCATTCTCCGACATTTTTTTCATGTCAGGCCTAATTTCCTCATCAGCCTTTTTGTCAGCCTCTTTTTTTGAAGCTTCAATACGTTTCAAAATGTCATCAGCCGCCTTTTCATCATCATTTTCAAGAACTTCTGCAAGTTCTTTTGCTGCGGCTTTCCGCCTGCCTTCTGCTTCACTGCCATTCGAATCCTGCCCTGACCGTTTTTTACCGGAACCATCTATATCGTTCTGTCCATCTTCGTTGTCATCCTCATCGGGATTAAGTCCACAGTCAGCATTGGCTAAGCTGTTTCCCGTTGCATTCTCTTTTGAAAGTCTTTTAAGCAGCTCTTTTAGCTTCTGCTCAAATTCTTTTACACTCTTGAACTCTTTTTCCCACAGAGGACGTGATGCTTCCATGCACTCTACTGCAATGTCAAGACGCTCCTTATTGTTAAATGTCCTGATACCCTTGTAATACAGCGGAGCGATTTTTTTAAAATACTCTTTTGCCTCGTTATAGGTAAAACTGCCCTTTACAAGGCCCATATCACCAAACTGTATCAACGCATTCATAAGCTGAGTAAATGGTGTTGTTTCACCCTCGTCTATTGACGGACTTTTCTTATAAATCTCCCTGATTGTAAATCTGAGGGCATCCACAAGCCCTTCCCCAAGCCTTGAATCAGCAAAATACTCAATTGCCGGATCTTCAAGGGTATTTGAAAAGAGTCTGTAAACATGGCGCTCGACCCCGCTTTTAAGACTGTACATCAGTTTAATGTCATACTTGAAATTAGTAAAACACTGATGCAACAGCTCATGTGCAAACACTCCCTTGCGGAAGTATGCCGTTTCTGCATGGGTAAAACCTTTATAGTATTCGTGTTCCCACGCGATAAATACAGTTTTACTCATACCATCTGTATATCCGAGCTTGTCTCCGCTATGGAGAAAGCTTACCTTAAGAGGCTTTTGCAGGACCATGAAAGCATCCCGTTCAAGCATCTTTTTCTCTTTTTCTTCACTCATTGTTCCTCCTTCGCCCCGTCTTATGGCGGGGCTTTTTCTTTCTAAATCTTAAGAGGCCTTACACTGTTTCTTATTGTTGTTGAGATTTCCCTTGCAAGTGCAAGGTCCTGTCTGGCTATAGAGCCAATCATTGTATCGTCAACAGCATCGAAACAGTCGTCACCCTCTTCCATGTTTTCAAGCGTACCCATGCAGGTACGCAGTGACAGACCTGCGATGACATCATTTCTGTCGCACTCGCAGTCAGTATCCGGGTCTGACAACAGGGCAATAATGTTTGTGTAAACATCGTAAACCCATGTGCAGGCCTTCTTGCTGAGTGACGTACCCGCTTCAAGGACTTCGATAAGAGAATCCCTTGTCGGGTCATTTAAGGTGTATGTCTGTCTGAAACGATTTGCAAAAGCTGCATTAAGCGGCTTTGAGCCCGCTGTTCCGACATTCATTGTGCCTATTACGACACACAGAGGATGTCTTCTTACATCCTTGTAACCGTTCTCCTTAATGATGAAAGGATATTCAATTGCTTGTCCGAGTCCGCCCATAAGGACAGAAGGATTTGCAAGATTTACCTCCTCAAGAACGATGATTCCGCCATTCTTGTATGCATCAAGGAAGTTTGTACTGCAGAACTGCGGCTTGCCATCTACAATTGTCGTAATACCAGAGAACTCTGTCTCATCTGTATTGTGGCTTATTGCAGTTGTATAAACCGGAAGCCCTGTTGCAGCTGAGAGTGCGTAAGCTAGTGTTGTTTTTCCGGTACCAGGTTTTCCAACCATAAGTGCATTTATGTAGTCGTTTCCAATTACATCCATGTACTGCACGCCCTCTGCCTGTCTTTCAAGCACTTTATCAAGTCTGTGCTTGATTTTCTTTGTCAGACTTTCAAATTGCTGGCTGCTGACAAAAGTATCAAGAAATGACGCAGGCTGGATATGCATTTTCTGCTCATCTGACCAGTCATAACTAATCTGAAATTTTCCAGCTTTTGCATTCTTTAAAAATTCCTTGCCATTGCTGCTCTTCTTAGTCTTTGTTTTTTCCTTCTGAAGAGAAGGCTCTGCCTGAAGCTTTACTGAATCAGGCACTAGATCAAACATGCTGTGGGTTGTTAACAACCCAGTATTGTATGCTGTCTTTACCTCTTCTATGGTAAGGCTTCCGCTTTCCAGCTCAATCTGTGAATCCTTTATCATGTAATAATAAATAATGTCACAGAAAAGATTTGAAAGTAGTTTTGTGTTTTCCGGAGAAGATGTGGCACCTCCAGTCATTGTTCTAACAAGGTTAGCAAAAGTGCCCCCAAGCTCGCTAGGTGAGACAAGATTTCTCACACTTTTTGCCATTGCGAGCGCAGCAACTGCCACCCACAAATCTTTTTTCACACAGTCAAAAGTGCTGCGTATGCCAATCGTTCTGTCAGACTTGAGACAAGCCTGTATAAAATTTCCGTGACTTTCAATCATCACTAGAGGCGAGTTTTCAGCCTCATAAAATGAGATTTCATTCATTCTTCCAAACAGTCTTATTACAGCTGTTATTTTTGCTGCAGCCGTTGCAGACTGCGCGGGACGCTCCATTGCGAAGCACTGCGGGTTATTGGAGTACTCATTTACTCCAGTCTCAACCCTTGTTCCGCCTATGATATAACTGCCTTTTATTTTAAAAAGGTCAGTTGCTTTTAAAATTTCCTTTGCCATTTTGTTTCCTCCATTCTTCTTTTTTATACAAAGAGTATGTTTGTTTTTTTGTTTTTGGCATCAAGCATTAAAAAAGACCAGAAATAAATTCTGGTCTTTCGATGAGTCTGCATCAGATTTCGATGGATTCTGCTGTGTCTCTTATTTTCTTTTTTACTCTCTTGACAGTATCTTCCACAATCTGTTTTGGCTTTCCAACAACTTCAGCAGCTTTGTCATATGTACTGCTGTATCCTTCTTTTGCAGTTTCAGCAATTTTATTGTAAGCCGCTTTTGCCTTCTCAACAGTTTCCACCGGCTGGGTACGCTGCTCATAAAATGCATTTGCAACACATTCCCTTGTGCTGTTTGTAATTGCAATTCCATAGTCTGTATTGCGCGCAAGCTCATCCCTGATTGTTTGTGTTCCCCTTAAAAGGTCAGTCTCCCCAGTTTCAAGATTCCTCTTCTTAAGTGTAAACTGGCGGCCATTCTTTGCAGCCTTAAGCTGATACATTGTGTTGGTATCATAATCCTGAAATGTTGTCATAAGCGTTTTATTCATTGTTTTAGCTGCATTTGCCATAAGAGACAGAGGATCCTTATCCGGAACGCCTAAAGTGCCATTCATGGCCTGTTCATATGCCTCATCTGCACTTTTATCCTCAAATCTGCATGTTATCATATGTATTCTTGCATCTTCAACCGAAAATCCGCTCTTTGAATAGAACTGTCCAGCAATAGCCTGAAGGTCTTCAACCTTTGCTCCTGTGTTGTACTCATCTATAATAAAACGCTTCTGCGCAGCAGTTATTCCCATTGCAAGCTTTTCGCTGCCAAGAATTTCAGCTGCATGATCTGTAAGGGTAAAATCCATCCTGTTTGTCTGCATAAGCTCCTCATGCGTTACAGCAGTCTGGTCTTCTAACGCAACCCTGTTTGCAGAAAGAATTGCTTCTGACAAATCTTTTCCTTCGTACTTTGCAAGCATGTTCGGATTAAATCTTCCATCTGATGCTATATACGCACCAAGCATCATATTCGCCTCTTCAACAGTAAAACTCTTATGCGCAGCCATTGAGAAGTCATACAAAAGCTTTTTCTCATTTTCTGTGAATTTATTAAATTCTGGCTGTCTGAGATACTTCAGGTCTGAAACTTCTGTCTGGGCACGGTAGTCATTTATAGCCCTGTCACTCTTTTCTATTTTTCGGCTTAAAAGATTCTTCTTTTCCACCATATTGCTGTATTTACGGGCATATGCTTTCTGGATAAGTTCAAGTCCCTTTATTTTCATATCAATTGCAAAAGTGCCAAGATGATCTCTTTCTTTTGCAGAAAGCTGCAGGTCTGTGATTTTTTCATTACATCTTGCAATAGTCTGTACTATCTCGTCCATTTTTGCTGTAAGCGATGCGCAGTGGATTTTCTGGATTTTATTCATAAGAGGCGAGACGTCCTTCATTCTTACAGCCTCTTCTTTTACATTGCCTGCCATCCACTTGAATTTAAGACCAAGTTTTTCTGATGTTTTAAGCTGGTGCATAAAATCACTATCATATTTAATCAAAGAATCACATTCTTTACGATCTGCTGGCAGTTCGCGGATATCTTTTATGCAGGCTTCGAACTTCTTAAGAAATTCGTTGTCCTTATCAACGCCTTCTATCTCCGCAGACAGACGTTCATCCTGTCTTTCCGATATAAGCTTGTAGGCTTCAGTTTCCTTTTCTTCTTCCGGCATGCTTTTTGGCAGAGTTTCCTTTACTTTATTCACATATTCCGTAAAGGCTTCCATATCTTCTCCGGCAAGTCTCTCGTAATCTTCTTTTGTGAAGCTGAAATCCTCAGAATAAGCAAATCCCGCCTTCTGCTCTTCAATTCTCTTTTCATCAAGCTTGTCCATCATGTCTGACATTGAATTCTCAAGCGCATCAAGCCCATTCTGTCTTTCCTGTTTGAACATGCTGGTATAAATTTCACTTGCTTCCGGCTGACTGATGCTATTTACAAGTTTTTCTTTATCGGCAATATTAAGATTATCAGAAACGATAAGCTCACTGTATCGGCCAAATTCACGCACAGGGAAGTGTCCCGGCTGTGACTGTTCTGCAAGGGCATTTGCTGCTTTTACAAGGCAGTCTCCCAGCTCTGAATTACCGCTTCTATAGACTGCAGCTATTGCGCTTACCATGTAAGCACCATTTGTCATGCTGTGTGATGTTGATGAAGCAAATTTCTGCGATTCAAAATTCTCCACAAACTCTTTTGTATGTGGAATATCCTGGTTTTCATATCGTCCTGCAAAGTTCAACGCTTCCATTGTCTTTCTGCCAAGCGGAGCTTTTACACCATTTGCCTTGTAGAATTCTTCAACATCCTTTCTTACGTCGCGCACATTTGCATCCGGCTCGTTAAATGGAAGGTCTTTTTCCATTTCTGAAATCCAGAAATCCATCGGAGGCATAGCCGCTCCACCCTCTTTTGCGATGTTGTCAAGATAGTTATACAAAGCCTTAATATCCCTGTTTTGCGGAAGTGCAAACAGTTCGTCAAGGCGGTATTTCTGATCAAGCACATCTGAAAAGTTCTCACTCATATCCTTTTCCTCCTGAAAAATGAAATTATCTATTGATAAACATAGTATGTTTTTTATTTTTTTTCTGAAATTTTAGCTACAATGTGATAAAATCTTATATGGAAAACTGTTTGTGCTTTTTGATTCTGACATACTATATATGGAAATATAAATAATAAGAAAACTCACATACAGAAAAATAGAGGTATATTATGAGCAAAAATGACATAAACAAAGAAGCTGAGAATCAAGGCAGAAGGAATGATGATGCCTTAAAATTTATCAGGGTTATAGACCGTATACTGCTTATTAATAATGACAAAAGAGAACTTACTGAAGCCGAAAAGAAAAGAGGCATGGGTGACTGGCTTGAAACTCCGGAAGGATTAAAGAAAAACTACGGTCGCCTGCTGCTGTCACTTATGCTTTCAAATGCTGTGCTTGAAATACTATATCGCATGAAATTCTGGAAGCTTTACATATTTGGCTTTATAGCACTGTTCGGCGGTGGTGTTTTATGGGCAGTTACGGGTATTAAGTTTATTTTTATCATAGGCGCTGTAATCATAGGATACAGTCTTCTTGAGGGACTCGTCGTTGGAAACCTCACGATACAGGACACTTATACAAATTCTGTTGTTAAATACTCAAGACCTGATTACGTGATTGATATGATTAACCGCAGTAAGAAGCTTAAAGAGCACAATATGCAGCTTCGCGATGAAATTTTCGCAAATTACGATGCTCCAAAGTCCGTTAAATACAGGCCGATAATGTATCAGAACATGTCATCAGAAGAAGCAAAGAAGGTTTACAAGAATCTTGTCAGAATGTATCATCCGGACAATAACAAAAATCCGCATGCAGCAGAAGCTCTTGATGAAATTAAAAAGGAATATGAGGAATATGCTGAATACACAAAGTGGATGGAAGATCATGGATATGAATTGTTCGCTTCCTTTCCTGAACCTCAACATTATGAGGACATTGAAAACATGATGTGAACTACTCCGACTTATAGGAGTCGGAGCTTCCTGCTTCGACCACCACTGCGTTAGTCGCGATGTTACGCGGCTCAATGTCTTACATAATGTCCACAGGCGTATAAGTTTGGGCTATTCCATCCCTACTGTATATTTTGATTATGCCGCTTCACTAAGCAAGCGTTCAGTAAGCAGGCGTAATCCTTCATTCAAAATATTGATAGCTGCGTTTTGGTCACGATTCATTATAAGACCACAATCACATATCATTTTGCGATTAGCTAAATCCTTCATTTCTGGATGCCGTGTACCACAACAATGACAAATTTGTGATGACGGAAACCACTTATCCACTTTTACGAAATACTTATTTCTATCAGATAGCTTATATTCAAGCATAGATAAAAGCATTCCATATCCGTTATCCATAGTAGCTTTACCATTACCAAATTTTTTATTTGCTATTGCTTTCATATTAAGCGTCTCTACGCAGACAACATCATACTGATTGGCTATCTCAGTAGATATTTTATGTAAGTTGTCCAAACGTTGATTAGCAATATGTCTATGAATTTTGTTTACTTTATGAAGCTGTTTAATATAGTTATTAGACTTATCTTCATTCTTTTTAGAGCCTTGCATACGAGACAGTTTGCGTTGTTCTTTGGCAAGCTTATCATAACTTTCACGATAATACTTATGGTTCGTACCTACGTTGCCATTATTATCTACGTATAAGCCATTAGACGCATAATCTAATCCGATAGCGTTAGTTTTATCAGCTATATAGGTATTTTCTATTTCATCAAATTCAAAAAGAACAGAAGCATAATACTTACCATCTGACGCTAGTGATATAGTAGCAGACTTGACAGTCCAATTATCATTAGGAATACGATGAATAACGGCTTTCACTTTACCAATTTTAGGTAACTTGATATATTTATTATTTATAATAGCCACTGTGCCGTTTTGATTATTCGTAGTATAAGACTTGCGGCTATGTTTTGCGGATTTGAATTTAGGAAATTCACTTTTCTTTTTACGTTTTTTATTGAATCTATTACGAAACGCTGCTTGTAAATCCATCTGTTTATTGGCAAGCGCAAGACTGTCTACTTCTTTAAGATAAGGATAATCTTCCTTATACTTAGCAGGCGTTACAGTAGGGAATTTCCCAGTCGCTTTATAACCCTCAATCTTATCTGCAAGCATAAGATTATAGACCTTGCGGCAACAACCAAAGGTCTTAGTAAACATAACTCTCCGTTCAGTTGTAGGATATATGCGATATTTAATTGCTTTATTTGCCATTTTTCTTTCCCTGTGATGCTATATACTGTTTAATAATATCTACAGTAACTCCACTTGTAGTCAGTAGACAAAAACTCTGTGACCAGAACATTTCTTTCCATAAAGATTTACGTATTTGAGGAAATTCTTTCTTTATGAGTCTGCTACTTGCTGATTTATATGCATTGATGAATTTGCTGATTTCTGTATTTGGTTGTCCCCTAAACAAAATATGTACATGATCTATATCATGATTCCACTCTTCTAATACAATATTATAAGTAGGAGCAATCTTTTCAAATATCTCTTTTAAACGATTAGAAATAATATCATCTATTACCTTATTTCGATATTTTACGCACATAATCAGATGATAATGCAACATGAACACTGAATGATTATTTGTATCTAATTTCATTACACTTATACCTTTTCTGCTAAATACGACTGATTTATAAATATATTATAACATAATAAAATAGAAAAGTCAAAAACGCCGTGTAATCCGCAATTCATTCCACCACCTATAGAGGTGGGGGATTTCTTGCTTACGGCGTGTTAAAATAAGCACCGGCAAAAACCGGTGCTTTCTTAGATTCTTCTCTGCGGGCGCATCTGCCACAAATCATTTATTTTATACAATATCTCATATCCGATACTCGGCATAAATAATAAAGCCACAATTTCGAGCGCTGCAAGGAGCACAAATATTGCAATTATTGTAATCACAACAGAAGCAAATTTACTGACCTGTTTTTCTCCTGCGCCAATGACATCGGCGACGGCCTTGCCAGCCTGAAGCGCTTCCTTTGTTACCTCCGGTTCATCATCAAACCCGCTCTGGCTTTCTTCTATTCTGTCTCTGAACATGTCAGCCATTCCATTCGAATGTGTTTTCTCTACTTCTCTATTCTTCCCCGGCATCCTTTTCACCTTCCTTTTTCTTTCCGAACCTAAACTTTTCTTTCAGGCTGTCGAAAAAGCCCTGTTTTTCAGGCTCATCATATTCCTCACCGTGTTCTGGCTCTGTATATTCATCCAGAACTTTTAATATATAATCTTCATACTCTCTGTTATCCGGCATGAATGGATTTATTACAAACGGCATTGAATATACCTTATTAGGTCTTACGATTTTCTTTACCGGCTCAAGCTTTTCATCTTCAAGATACGGAATAAGGTATACCGACGTATGGTACTTGTCAACAATGAAATCATCATAAAAATCCTCAAGTTTTCCAAGATTCCAGTCAATACCGCTTGCCACGATATACTTGTTCTGAATTCTAATAAACTCTTTCATTGACTCGCGTTTTCTGCTGTAACAGCCGAAATCGACAATAACAAAGTCGTAATCATCCTTGTACATTGTGGTAAATGTAAGATAATCCATTTCAAAATATACGTCAACACTGCCGAGCGGATAATTGTTGGTTTCTATCTCCCGGCCAAGTATCCACTCCCCAAGGTTTCGCATTGTTCCAGAACCGTTAATCTCAACAATTGCAACTTTTTTACCTGTATTCTTAGCCAGAACCTGTGCCATAAACATAACGGTATGTGTTGTTCCGATTCCGCGTTCTATGCCGATAACTGCAATTTCCTTTGTGTTGATTGCCCTTATTATTCCATCAGTGTCAACACGATAATCAAACACTTCATTATAATCCTTGGCATCCGGATCACTTGCAGAATGTGTGGCAGTCTCCTTATTAATAAACGAACTTTCACCGCTGTGTGTTCTTTTTGGCGCATCCTTTTTGCTGTCTGGTTCCTCAGCACTTCCATAACTAGCAATTTTCTGCTGCAAAATTTCAAATTCACTGTTCTTCTGTTCATCTACTGCAATCTCTTTATCAGGGTTGAACCCATCTGAGAAGTCCGTTTTGTTGATTATCCTGTCGTACTCTTCATCATTCATTGCAGACTTTACAGTTGCGATGTCAATATCATAGCTTGTTTCATCAAGGCTTATTCTTATAATATCGTCATCTTCTATGCATATAAATGGTATTCCAGCTCTTAAAAGCTCCACAAAAGCCAGATTTCGCAGATGGACTGCATCTTTATACTTTTGCATTTCAGCCGGATTTGTGTCTTTAGTCTTTTCTTTTTTCTTTCTTATTTCATCAGCGTCACTTAAAAAACGCATCCATTTAAAGGCTTTAACTACTGCCATATTCTTTATTTGTCCCCTTTCAAATAATAATAATTGATTGTATTATTAAGTCCGCACCATTCCAACGGCACGTCAGATGTATCTTTTGTTTCTTTTTCTTTCGACATGTCAGGAATTTCAATATCGTCCTTAAGCTTATTAAAAGTAAATGATACACTGCCGTTTATTTCTGTTACCATATTTCCAAGAGAATTATCATCCGTGACATAATCGTCAACATTCATCTGGTCATATACATCCGTTGTCTCGCCTGACTGTGTTCCATCATCCTTTATTTTCATTTTGTTGTACATATCATCTGCTGACGCAGTATTTTTAGCATCTATTTTAATTTCACCTGAAACGGGTATCCCAGCGTCAAAGGTGACGGATATTGTACCTGTCAGTTTTTTTACATCGTTCATTCCATACAGCACGTACAGCTGGTCTTTTATTTTACTATTTCGCAGTTTTGTGAAGTCAAGCTTTCCGGTAAGTATAGTCTTATCGCCTTTTTCCTTAATTTTTCCATCTGAAAAAGCTTTTAAAAACTTGCTCTCAGGTACCTGTTTTAAACTGATTAATACTTGCTGCGGCGAGTCAGCTTCCGCCTTCATTATATTTTTATCTGATACTTTTTTCCATGTGAATTCATCACCAATGCCATAATAGGCTTTCTTTCCGTTTGTGTAAATCTGTACGCTTGTATCTTCATATTTGTCATTTCCAAGAACAGAACTCATATCGCCGTTTAAAGTAAGCTTAATGTTCTTATTGGTGCCATCAGAATCAATCGTTCCATTTGTAGTGAGCGTTGTACTAAGAGGCAGTGAAAATTTTTCAAACGTACATGTAATATCTGTCTTGCCGTCAACTTCCATTGAATAAGTGCCATCATTTATATATTCATAAGCTTTTTTTGCCAGATTGCCCGGGCTGTTATTGTTTCTTAAATTTTTTATGCCGACTATCATTACTGCAAGTACAATTACTATACCTCCAGCTACAAGCCCCCTGCGTATTTTTCTTTGTTTTTTGTCATCCAAAAGCACATTTTTAATACTTTCCTTTGCGTCTGCAGCTTTAACCATTTTTTTAAATCCTTTCTACCGCTTTTGTACAGTCTCTCATCATAAGTATGATATTTTTTTGCACGCAAAAAGCCTGCCATTATAAAAATGACAGGCTTTTTTCTAATTTTGTGTAAAATTTAACGAGCTGTACACATCAACATTGTCAATTTTTATTTTACTCAATGTGTCGCATGAGTATGACTCTCCAACCTTAAGTGTTACCTTATTACCCGCTGCATCCTTGAAGTCAACTGACTTAACGTCTTCATATGTTGACTCATCACTGCTTTCATTTGAATCCTTAATACCTGTTGCTGCTGCAAGTTTCCATGTTTTTGCTGAATCTTTAACACTAAGAGATTTGTCCTGATAGTTATGGAATGTGGTCGATTTTCCGTAGGCTGCTCCTGTTTCAGGATCTGTATCTGTCCACGTATAGTTCACCGTTACAAATCCATTCAGGTTCTTTGATTGTTCCATAACAATGGTTTTTGTTGATGTTAAAGTTCCCTTTTTACCATTAAGATGATTATATGTTAATGTCGCTTTTGCGCTTAAAAGCTTTTTCTGCACATCAACATCAAGAACTTCAACAGTTGCGTCTGATTTTGAATCAATTTCCTGCAAAAATAGCTGTGTAAAAACTGACACAAGTTCATCGTTTGTCTTTGGAATGTAGTTACGGTCTGAATCAAGTGTCTCCAGTGCATTTTTCATAGATGTATTAAGCGCATTGTCAAGCTCCGTCTGTCTTGCGTTTCGTCCGAAAACAGTAGAACCTACAAGTATGATCATCAGCAAAAACACAACCGAACAAATTCCGATTATCATATTTCGCATTATTTCACCTCTTCCTTATTCTGAAAATGGGATAGATATTGTTTTTTCTATTACATTCTTTGTATTTGTTTCCTGAATTTTAGCCGTAAAATTATATGTCCCCGGATTAAAGCAAGCAATTAAGTCCTTATCTTCATCATACAAAATCTTTTCGGGAATATCGTCACTTAAATTTTCCACCTTATCTGACAAAAGCACATTTTTACCATTTGAATCGGTGATAGCTGAAACGTAAACCCTGAACTTTTTCTGGTCACTGCCTGTCTGGCTGACATATCCGCTTCCAGTTCTTATAAGCCATTTCTTTGATGATTTGTCATATTTATAATCACTTTTTTCATACCTGATTGTTATAAAATCCTCAAAGTTATACAGGTTTTTCCACACACCACTATTATCTACCATGGCAATCTTCTGTGTGCCGTCAACATAGTTTATGTTGAAGTCATCCGGCAAAGTTGTCATGACATCTCTTACTTTTGTAGTTGTATTCTGATTTACATGATCGCTTAATGTGTTGTATCTTGAATTGCCAAGAGCTGCAAGAATACCGTTTTGGCCGTTCATTTTTCCAGCAAAGAGAATAATGATGAGAAATACTACAATTATTGCTGATAATGCAATTTCAAGTATATGCTCCATTATTTTATTCAAATGTTATCACTCCTTCCTAACCAAACATCCATGATGCTATCTTATCAAGCCATCCATTCATATATCCGCCTATTACAAGCGCCGCCATGATAGAGATGAATAAAAGCATTGGAAATATTTCAACAAGCATGTCCATAATCTCTTCAAATATATTCTTCAAGCCTTTTTCTCCCCTTTCTAATAAGATGTCAGTTTGCCATATGTAATACCAAGTACTATAATTATGCAGAGAAACACTATCAGGTAAACTATCATTTCACCTATACCTTCAAATAATTTTTTCATCTTCTGTTCCTCCTTTTAGTAAACTGTCATTGTTTTTTCATGGGTTCCCGATAATGCGGCAACACTTACTTTGTATTGATACTGAAGTTTTAACACAACATAATGACGTACACCGTGGTTATCATCCATGACGTCGTATGAAAGTGTATATCCGTCTTTCTTCGCCTGATCCACTTCAGCATCCAGCACGTCTGTTCTTAGATTTGCCGAGCTTACTTCATCCGCAACTCTTTGAATGTAGCTTTCCGCTGCAACAGCCTCATTATTTGCCCACAGTATACCAAGCCCTGAGAACAAAATCATTACCATAATCAAAATTCCTAATATTGTCTTAAAAACACTTTGCATCCTCTTATCTTCCTTTCTTCATTTTTCTGTCTTTACATTAAGTATGATTTATTTTTTCTCTAAAAAAAACAGAGTGCTGTTTTGCACTCTGTTCTGTGTATAATTTAATCTCCATATGGATTTCTGTAATAGATATACTTGCTAAGAATATACGTACTTCTTGACTGCTTTGTAATCTGGCTGCCTGAACACTCCTGTATTTCCTGACCATCTACTAAATTATTTGTTGTGGTACATTCAATAAATCTGTCAATTACGCCTGCGCCGTCGCCGGTGTCAAATTTTCCTCCGTATATTACTACATGATTGTTCGATGTTGTAGAACCTCCGGCTTCAGCATTTTTTACAACAATATCTCCCGGCTTCAAAGCACCTTTGCTTGTTGCTTTTCCAAAATGAGCAAAGTCACAGGCACCCTGAGCTGTATATCCGGTATCTCCCGAATGATGGAATACTCCACCCTGATTGGTAACAAACGATACGAATCCCGAACAGTCAACACCACCACTGTTTCCAACTGTCGCCGCTGCTGTCTCTTTACTCGGATACGAACCGTGACCACCTGCGTAAACATAAACGAAGCGTCCTACATACTGAAGACCTGCTCTTATTACCGACTCTCTCTGCGCCGACAGGCTGCCGCCATTGCTGGTCTTTATCTGATTAATGTAGTCATCAATTTTAGCTGATGAAAGCACTGGATAAGTATTTCCCGGGAAAATAACTCCCATATCTTCATATGCAGAGTCGTCCATTTCATACCATGCCTTTGCGCTTTCTCCGGTATCATTTAATGTGCCGTCACTATTGTGGAAGCCCTTCCATGTTTTTTCTTTCCATGGGCATTTTTCTGTTGAATGGGATTTTTGCCACTCAAAATCTATTTTGTCACCTTTTTTTAGTATTTCTTCAAAGCTTGTGTCAACAACATAGTCAACACTTACGGTCAGCTTTTTCCCTGTGTCAGAATAAAACAGACGGTCGCCTTTTTGCAGTGACCTGTACTTATTTGCGTCAGTTCCAGTTACTTCATTTCCGTTACAAGGCATAATATCAGCGTCATCATAACCATACCAGCCAAACTTGGTACTGGTGTCATCCTCTGTTTTTATTTCAATATTTACATGACCTTTATTGAGCATCCACATCATCAGGTAATTACACCAGTCTTCATAATACTGTTTATCCGTTACAGTATTATGTGTGCCCGCAGAAGCAGCCGCGCATACCGCTTTGTAAAGCTGGTTAGGGCTTACAATGTTTCCATTTTCATCCTGAAATTTAAGACTGATTTCTGGATCTGGTGCTTTAAATGAAGGGTATACTCTGTACGCTCCATTTACATATTTGGGTACCTGATATGCGCCTGCAAGCTTACCATCGCTGTTTGCCGGACCATAAACAGTTTCATAAGAATAAATTCCTGTCGGTTTGTAAGTTATTATTGTCTTTGATTTTGGAGTTCCAGTTGGAGCGCCTCCTGACACTTCTATTGTCCATCTTTTTAGCTCTAGCGTTACAAGTTCTTCACCCTTTACCAGAAAATAGCTGTTTTTATTAAATTTTCCTTCAGGCGTGTAACTTTTTGCATCTTCGCTTATGGTTGCCGGGGTTTTGCATGATGACACAAAATCTGGGTTTCCTTCGTCAGTGGTGCATAAATCTTTATAATAAATTTTTATATTCCTTTTTTTATTTTTTTTAGTATCTTTCTTCTTGTATTTTTCAAGTTTGTCTGTTTTGACCATTAAAGTTTTTGACACATTATCTGTTTTGGTATATTCTGTCCAGTTTTCTTCTGTTTTAATAGTCTGTACACGTTCTGCACATCCGGTATATTTTATATTTAAACCATCCGTTGTCATGTTAGCAACACCATTCATCGCACTCGAAAGACCTATAGTTGAAAGACCGCCGTCCAGATGGCTTCCATTGTAAGTGACATTTACAGATTCAGGCTTAACGCCCGATCCTCCACTTCCATCTCTCAGGTCGTCTTCAACACTTGTCTGTATTTTGTACATGTCCGAGACAACTTGCTGCATAAGTGCCGGTTCGTCAGTCTTTGAATTACTGCTTGTGGTTGAGCCCTGCGCTGAAACTACACTCATAAATGCAGTCGGCACACACGTTACAAGCACAATTAAAAGCATAATTCCAAGAGCTGCATACCTGAGTTTTGTTGTAACGCTTTTTATCATGTTATTAATCTTGTTTTTAATATTGCTTTTTACACGTACTCTCGCTCTGTTTACAGCACCTATTCTGCCTGTAACTTTTCTTGTTCCTTGAATAAACCGATTGTTCCCAATTCTTGTTCCAAGCCGTGAAAAGCCGGCGCTTATACCTCGGCCTACGCCTGTCACCCTGTTTGTTATTCCAGAAACTGCACGCCCGGCTTTTGAATTAACAACTCTTGCACGTCCACCGTTCAAACCTCCTACAACACGCACTCTTGCACTGTTTAAACCGGTTTTTGCTCTTACAACAGCCCTGCCTGCCGCCTGTCCTGCGGATGTTCTTCCCACAATTCTGACTGTGGTTCTTTCTGCTGCTTTAGCAGCTTTTCCAACGACTTTTGCAGAGCCTTTACCAACCATTTTGGCTTTTCCGGTAAGAGATGATGATGAAAAATCCCCAACAACCTGTCCAAATTTTCCAAGCTTGTCACTTCCAACCATTCTTGCAGTGCCAGATGCAATTTTGCCTACCGTAGCAGTGGGTGCGCTGAGTGCAATATTTGCACCTTTTCCCGTAATTCTGCCAGCAGTTTTTGCCATTCTTGCTCCCTGTACAACGTCAGCCTGCATGAAGGTATTATCAATAGCGGCGTTTAAAAGGTTATAGCCCTGTCTTGAATTAATTTCATTTCTGACCTTTAGAAGATCGCCCCTTTCTGACAACAGCTTAAGCTGGTCATTTGTCAGGCGCTGTCCATTAAACATACCAGTTTTTAACATCTGATTGATTCTGCTGACATCAATATTTGCAACATTGACAGCAAGCATGTTAAGGGACCGCTCGTTTAAAGCCAGTTTGTTCTGGATGTCCTTCTTTATTCCTATTCCCTTTGTTCGTTCAAATCCATACGCCTTCAGAGCACCTGCTGCCTGCCTGTTTCCCGAACCTCGGAATGTGTTTCTGACTGTTTTTAACTTTTTATATCCCTGATATGCATCTGACTGCTTAAACGTCACTTTTACAGGAGCTGTTATATCAACTGGCATCATCCCTGGTTTTGGATTGATTACTGTGTTTGGATTATGGTTAATATCCATTGTATCAGGTTCTGTACCATCTGTTATTCCAAACCTGTTATTTTCCAGCGCTGGATTTTCTGTTCGAGAATTCCCACCAATACCTCCGCCTTTGGTTTTAGCATCTGCCATCATATTTCCACTAGCAACTGCGCCCGGCGCATTCACATTTCCAGCATTATAACCCATCTGTACTCGTGATGCTCTTGGTATTGTACCACCCACATCTTCGCCCACATGAATCCTATTTGGTGAAGATATTCTTTGTGCAACTGCATTTAACTGTGCTGTAACGCGCTCGGCCTGCTTACGACTCATCATATCATCATAATATGAATCCATCTCAGCTTTCTTTTCATCTGCCGCATCGACCATAACAATTCCGTTTGGTGTTTGGACAGCAACTTTATGAGTGGCGTATCTTTCACTTGCAGATTTATTGATTTCACCGCTTACACTTCCACCTCCACGGACACTCTGCGCTGAAGATGTTATCTGTGTCATTTCATATGAGGGTGATTCAGTACGTGCAAGTCTCTGCCCCTCTGAAGACATGGCATTTAAGCGGCTATTGTCTATCGTAGGATTTGCATATCTGTTTCCCGCGCCAGATACCGGCATGTGATTTTCAGTCCCTGACGAAACTCGTGACGATGGTCCCGCACTGTCAGTTGTTCTTACACTGCCTGCGTACTGACTGCTGTTGCTATAAGACTGTTCTGATGTATTTTCACTATAAGACTGCTGCCTTGGCGCGCTTTCGCTGTTGTTACGGCTAAAACCTGCATCATACACATTGTAATTTCGCTGAAAATGGAGCTGTTCTGAATTTCTTCCGGTTCTTTCCCGCTCCTGCTGATAATCTCTTATTCGCTGTTCCTGCTGTCTGTTATCAGCTTTTCTGTCCCTTGCATTATCATATGCGTCAAGTATGGAATTTGCAACTTCATTTCCGGCAGTCTGCTTAAAACGTTCAAGCGGAAGCTCATTTCGTCTTTCATGCCTAAAGTTGTTAATATTGTTATCGTTAGCCATATTTGTCTTTTTTGCCATGATTATTTTCCTTTCTGTACTGCATTATTTCGCAATACTCTTTTCTCAATTCTCATATTTTTCTAAGTATGTTTTTTATTTCTACAAAGAAAATACCCCTCAAAAAGAAGGGTATTTCTTAAAATATTTGTCTTATTGGTGCAGCTAAGAATCTTAATTCTCGTCTGGCATATTCGGCGTGTCAGAGTTAACAAAATCTTCAAAATTCCCTGCAGCTTCAAAATCTTCAGGACTAAGCTCAAACTTATTCTCGCTGTTTCTCTCTTCTGCAAACATCGCGTCATTTTCAGCCTGCTCCCTGACGAGCTCAGCTCTGTATTCGGAGGCTCTTTTGATTGTTTCTTCAGAATACATCCCGACATTCACCGGACTGTTCTTTTTTCTTATTACAATCATAATTCCTGATACAGCTATACCTATAATACAGATAATACTTCCTATTGTTGTGAAAAGTTCCATTTTGCTTACCGGCCGTCCGAAGATGGCCTCTCCTTTCTGTTAAGCAAACTGCGCATCTTTTACATCATGAGATGTTGTCATTAATGCATACAGTTTTGTGTTCTTCGGAAAATCAAACTCAAACGGCAGTACAATCTTGCCAGTATAAATAAGTCCGTGTCCCTTAGCGTTATTTGTAATATACTTAAGCTGCGCATCACTGAGCTTAAGAAGTATCTGCAGATTATCTCTGTCCATTTTTTCCTCTGAAAGCATGATAATAAATGATGTAGTGTTTAAAATATTACGTGTAGCATCATCTCTTAACAAGTCTTCAGTATTCTGCATGATTCCACATGGGCATCCAAGCCATTTTCTCGCCATCTTCCATATCATAACAAGGAAATCTGTTATCTTTCTGTTATGAAGAAGGAGATGGAACTCGTCAATGTAGAAATATGTATATACATGCTTCTTTGAGTTATCAATCATTCGGTTCCACACATCGTTAAGACATACATGAAGTCCAAGTTCTTTCATTCCTGAACCAAGCTTCTTTGTGTTATACACAACAAAGCGCTCATTTTTTATATCAACGTTAGTCCTGTGTGCGAATGTATGATACGAACCGTATACATACATCTCCATCTGTCCCGCAATCTGTTCTGCCATGTAATCTCCGTGGTCCTCAGCGTCCCTTAACAGCTCCTGATACAAATCTGCAAGAGTCGGCGCAACACTTATATCATTTGTTACACCTTTATCTCTCAATGCGTCGAGGTATCTTGTATATATTCTTCTGACGCATCTGTCAACAGCCGAACGACCGTTATCAATAATTGCTGGATTACTTACCATAATTGACAACATTCCAAGAACGAAGTCGGTTTTTGCAGCAATTGGATCCTCGTCATAATTAATGTCCATATCAAGCGGATTAATATGCGTCTGTGATGTAGGGGAAATATCTATTACTTTGCCGTGCAGATTATTTGCAAGCGGATAATACTCTTCCTGTGGATCAATGACAAACACCTGGGCATCCTTCTTATTAAGCAGTACTGATACAATCTCTATCTTTGTCGTGAAAGACTTACCTGTACCGGGCTTGCCGAATATAAGTGCATTGTAGTTATTTCCAGACAGCCTGTCGTATAAAATCATATTCTGCGTCGTAGAGTTGAGTCCATAGAATATTGCATTATCCTGATTCAGTTCCTGCGATGTAAATGGAATAAATACGCTTGCATTTTCAGTTGTGTACTGCCTGTCAATCTCAAGTGTTTCATCAACACATAACGGGAGTGTTGAATTAAATCCTGCTTCCATCTGGTCCTTAAGCGGTTTGATTGGCGTCTGGTGTGTCGAACCGACAGTTATAAGCTGCGTTTCATTTGTCTTAAGCTGTTCTTCGCTTGGCGCAAACAGGGTTATTGTAAATGACATAAAAAACAGCTTCTGGTTGCTTGACAACACGTCATCCATAAGTGCTTTCGCATGCTCATATGCCTTTTCAAGCTCTGGAGGAATAAAAGCGCCCATGCCCTGCTCTGCATTTGCCTTCTGCTTTGCTGCTACCTGACCTTCAATTGATGCAAGCTGCGATCTTACCGCGCTTACAGTTTCTTCAGGATCCGAAGGCTCAAATTTCATGCTTACAAGCATGCTGCATGGAATATCTGTAATATCAGATAAAAAGCTCGTAGTCATACGCGATGGCATCTTTTTTACGAAGTAACTCTTTGCATACATGTCTCCAATCATGTAACTGCTCGGTCTTCTATAATCAATGCTGCTCGGTCCAATAATGTCCTTCGTAATAAGTCCGGTTTCCGCCAGATTGTCAAACGAGAAGAATTCGCTGTTTCCAATAAATGGTTCGACATTTTCATCCTGATTGTATATAGTGTATAAATGTGCAAGCCTTTCAGTTGTGGACATTCTTTTCATTGATGTTTCTGTAAGCTTGCCAAGGTATTTATCTACATTTGACTCTATCTTTTCAAGACGATTTTTTGCATTTTCATAGCTGACATCTTCAATGCTTACTACAAGATACTTTGATTGTTCAATGGAACTTTTTCCAGTTGCGGTCATCTTAATCTGAATTGCATTCATCTCCTGCCTGTAAACATTAAGACCATCCTGCTGTGGTGCCATTCTGATTTTTTTAAGGACATCTTCTCGGCTGATGAAATGATTCTGCAAAAGAATCTGCCATTTTACTTCTTTGTCAAACGAATTTAAAAATGTCATGTAATCACTGAATATCTCCATCTGTGACTCGTCTGTCGCAATCTGAAAATTTACGTCCTCAAGTTTAAATTCTATTGTGAAATTCCCTGGCCTTGTCTCTATAATACCATCGTTAAAGACGTGTGTGTATGGAATAGAGTCCTGCACTGTTTTTGGCAGGGATTCAATTTTACATGACTTTAACAGTTTACCCAAAGGAGTTTCTTTTGTTACTGTCTTTTTCTTACCCACTGAATAAGCCTCCTAATTATAATATTTTTCCTGACCATAATTTATATTTTTCTGTTCTTCTGCTTTCTTTTTCTTTTCATATGCTTTCAGCTCTTTTTTTGAAAGTTTTGAAGTGTACTCTTTTTCCGCCTGCTTCTTTGCATACTTAAACTGCTCTTTTACCGGCAGCTTTGTCTTATATAGACGTACTTTTGGTGTAAATACTGTTCTATATAAGACTTTTATGACATACTGCTCAAATGGCAAATTTGATATTTTAATCCATCCGCATGCCGCTATTACACTCGGCAGTACAAGACTTACTACAATAGCAGTATCAAAACTCAGCTTTGCAATTCCCATTGTTACATATAAGAATATGAAAAACAAAGGAGCTGCGACCGCCAGACAGATACATTGTCTTTTGGTAAAAGACCCTAAAAACTTAGTCTGATATGATCTTATATCATCAAGCATCTGTACTTGTATCATATATCCGCCTCCTTATGCGCCAACAATGTCATTTGCCCAGCTTGTTGCCTTAAACATAACCATAAGTCCAGCAAGGTTTACACCAAGAAGATTTAAAATCAAGTCTATGCCGTTGGCATCAATTTCAAGCACTGCTTTTGATAATGTGCTGAGCACGATACATGTAACTATTACAATTGCTTCCTGAAGATAAACTCCAAGATATTTCTTAAGGTATCTGAATCCATGACTTCTGAGTCCTTCAATTCCAATATCTCCAACTGCGAACGGGATGAACGCGCGTCTTATTCCGAGCTCAATGATTATTGAATATGAGATAACTCTTGCTGCAATACCTTCTATCCATGCAAATGCATATGGAATAATTAAAGCTATTGCAAACGAAAGCCATCCCCACCAGCTGTCTGAGTAGCCCATTGCATCTCTTATATCATCAACGCTTTTGCTTGTTGTTGTTGCATTAACCTGCGCTGTGCCTATTTGTTTAATGATCAACGCTCCAAGACTGTCGATTACTTCAATAATTTTGTCAATGTTCAGCACTACAAGAATTGCTATACATAATTCAAAAAAGTATCTGAGAACACAATCTGTCGGATCCTGGGCTTTTTGAATTTCTGTAATCATTTTTATGAGACCAAGTCCAAGCGCAAATGCGGCGCCGAATATTTTGAAAGATTTTACTATTGTCGCAAGGATGCTGCCGTTTTCTGTGATTTTTGAATAATAGTCATGAGTAAAAATCTCATTTGCTACGTCGCCGACTCCTTTTGTTATCGTGTCAAACTCCGTATGTGCAAAATCTTCAAAATCCGCAAATGCAAACTGGCTTGCTGCAAACAATGAAAATGTGACAGCAAGAATAAAAAACATCGCCATTTTGAGATTCTGTTTGGAGAGCCTGACATCTTTAAACGCTATCTGCATTTTTGCCTCCTTAATACAGTTATTGCCGGATTTCTCCGGCAATAATTATTAATTATTCATACTGTTTACGCTACTCCGACAGCACCAAGGATTGCGCCTACCATTGGCTTTAAAACAACGGCAACCGCTATAACCATGCCGCCACCAGCGATCTCATTTGTTGCTTTCTTCTTTGCAGGACCATCACCATCTGAGTTCGCTCCTGCGTAATGAATAATACCCATTATAAGGAATACGCCTCCAAGAAGTCCTACGGGAATTGCAAGATAGCCAAGAGCTGTTGTAAGGGCAGCCGCACCGTCACATGAACCAACATTTGTCATTGCAGTTGTTCCGGCAGCTGTTGCAGCTGCTATAATTGCCGAATCCGCTTTTGTCTTGATGTTGCAAAAGCCTCGCTTTGCACGGGCGATACCGTTTGTCATTTTTTCTTTAATCATCGTTTTATTTTTCCTTTCTGTAAAATCAGCTTGTTGCTTAATTACGCCGTAAGTATGATTTTTTTTTCTATTTTTTTTGAGCTATGACTCATTTTTTAAAATCCACTTGACATTCCAAATGCGAACTCCGCATCATCTTCGTCACTGTCAACAATTCCGGTTGTTGCAGCAAATTTTTCAGCTATTTCTTCTGCCGTCGAATCACTTGTAACACCTAACGATTTTGCCAGCTCTTCAAAGGCTTCCTGCGTTTTTGGATTATCAGCATCGGACATGTCAACTCCATCCACGTCATCAAGGTCTCTTTTTGCAAGGTTTTTGTTTGTCTCGTTGACAGATGCCATAGCTTCTGCTTCAGCCTTCTGCTGTGCTTCATATGCAGCATATTCAGCATCATAGCCCGGATTTAAGTCGCTGTCGCTTAAGTTTGGTCTTTCACTGCTACCTGATGAATTCATGCTGCTTGCCGGAATGTCATTCATTGCTTCATCTACAAAATTCGACATGCCGCTTGATTCATAGCATGATGAACTTGAAGACGCAGAACTTGATGAAAATGTGCTTCTTCCCTTTGCACTTTTCCTCTCCTGACCGTTATCCTGCGATTCTGAAGACGAAGTCTTGTCCGGAATGCTTGATGCGGCAAACATTGCAGCTTTATCCCTGTCATCAATCTTTTTCTTGACACGCCTGCTCTTAAATTTATCTTTGTATTTCATTGCTTCTTTGTAGCACGGATGATTTGAAATTTCGTATTTCTGTTCGTATACGTTGTTGCCGCCGTATACCATTGCGATGCACTCATAGTTTTCCATACCAAGAACTTTGTCAGCTGGCATGAGCTCCTGCTTGTCCTTCTGGAAACTTTCCGAACCTCCGTTATTTCCACTGTTCCAGCTCTCTGAACGTGCAACGACTGTCTTGTTTCCAAGTGTTTCAGATACCCATTTCGCTGTTTCGGGAGAGTTTGTACCAAGGAACAGCTTGATGTTACAGTTATCAATGATTACGTTATATTCCTTCTCATACATGTTCTTTAACTGGTCAGGTGACTGGACAATGATTGAACAGTTAATGCGGTACTTACGGATTGTTGACAGCTTTTCACAGAATGTAGGAATTTTTCCAGTGTTGGCAAACTCGTCGAGAATGAAATGGCAGTGCTCAGGAAGTCTCATATTATCTCCCGGGCGAACCTTTGCATGCTTTTCCATGTCTTTAAGAAGCTTATGTATCCTATTTTCTCCATCGCTTCCACCGCGCCATGCAATCTTTTCCTTTGCCTCGTCATCTGTCACGATGTAATACAGATCCTTAAAGTCGTCATATTCAATTTTGATCTTCTTATCCTTAATCTTTTTAAGCAGTTCTTCTGCTTTTTCTTTTGCATTTTTTGAATCTTCTTCATCTTTTGCCTGAAATACACGGATGTTTTCATTGTGTCTTATTCCATCCTCCGTATAATCCATGTATACATGCCATGAGTACTTTGTTCTCTTCTCTGCGTAATTGTAAAGCTTTAAAAAAAGCTGTGAATAAAGCATAGAAGCAAGGAAGTTGAATGTATTATCTACGGTCGGAATACAGATAAACAGAGCACTCTTTTTATCCGCAAAGCTGTCAAGATCCATCTCATCGGTTGCTGTAAGGTGTGCGATATTTGAAGAACCGAACAGTGAAAGCTGTGATGTTGTAGTGATAAGGATACTGTCCCTTGTCTTTCCTGTACCGGCAGACTGGAAAATGTCATACTGTGTTACTGCCTGCGAATTCGGGTCAAAGCTTCTTATCTTTTCAAATATCTCATCAAACGGATTGATATAATTGTCATCGCTGTCTGCGGCATTTTCATCAAACTTTGCACTGTTTATGAGCCTTAAGACATTTGTAAAGTTTTTCTTTTTCGGGTCTGACTCATATTCCCAGAGGAAGAATATAACTGCACGAAGGAGGGCTGACTTTGAGTCCTTCCATATAGGCTCCTCTTTTCCACTGCCGCCGGATGCTGCCGTGAGGTTTTCAATAAGCATGTTGACAAGTGTAAATACATCCTTCTCATCCTCAAGGTATTTAAGAGGGTTATATCTTTCAGAATTATACATATCCTCAAGATCAAGCTTTTTAACATCGTATCCGTTATTTTCAAGATATTTTGCATACTGCGAAAAAAGGTCTCCTGAAGGGTCGGTTATGATATAGTTGGTGTTGCACTGCAATATGTTGGGACCTACGTAGTAACGCGATTTACCTGAACCGGCAGTACCTACAATAAGTGCATTTGTATTCTTTCTGCTCCAGATGTTGTCAAACGAAAGAAATATTGAAGATGATACAATACACGCCTGACGTCTGCACTCTGCTTCTATCTGCTTTGGTGGATCCTTTTCAAACAGCTGTTTGCCGTTTGATGAGCCGTCACCCTTCACATCATCAACCGTTTTTTCATCGGGACCATAATACGGATTTAAAACGTACTTTCTGTCATATGTGTGGATTTCTTCCGGCGTCATAAAATGCGCATCACCCTTTACATTCGGACCGTCATCCTTGGGTCTTTGGTTATTGATTGTAAAAAATATTGCGAATCCGCCAAATACAATTATTAACAGAAGATACATTCCAGCTTCTTTCACCGGATGCACAATAGGCTCGAGTGGGTACTGCAAGCAGTATTTAATGGTATCCGCAGAAAGCCATCCATATGCCCTGTTAACCTCATGTGCCTTGAAAGCTCCAAACCACAGATATACAAAGACCAGACCTATTGTGCCGAGTATCAGATATAACGTGGTGTTGCTTCCTTTCTTTTTCTTTTTTCCTGCCATTTGCTTCCTTTCCAAATCCAGATTTTCTGGACTTTAATTGTATTTTCACGGCAAGTATGATTTTTATTTCGCACAAAAAAAATACAGCCGGATTATTCCGGCTGTATCATGCCCTAAAGACTTCTTTCGTCTTTCTTCTGTTCTTTCTTCTGCTGTCTTTCCCTGCTTTTTTCTCTTTTTCTGAATTCCTCCATCTGCTTTTCTTTCCTGCGTTTTTCTTCTGCGAGAACCTGTTTTGCAGATTTTGACTCAATGGCCTGCCCATCCATTGAATGGTCGATTCCTTCCATATATTCTTTTACATCAAAATCTCTTTCTTTTAATACCGTCTTAAATTCTTCAAACTTCTGTGTTTCAATCCACACCGGTCTGTTATTAACAAGAATGCCTTCAAAAAGCTGATGCGCCATTCTTCGGTACTCGTCAAACTGGGCAACAGGGTCACGCTCCTTAAAAAATGGTGTTTTTTCAAGAGCCTCTTTGATAAGATAATCAGCTTTGTCACAGACTACCGTCTCATTAAAACTCCTCTTTCTTTCATCCTTTGTCTTTTGCGGTCTTTCAGAGTGCTGCTTTTCCACCCCTGATATATGCTTATCTGTTTCATCCTTGCTTGTGAGAATAACCTCATCAAATATACCTGCAAGTGCTACATCAAGATTTTTAGTGTAATTTTCCTCATCAAAATCATGTTTTTCTACAATTTTATATGTAGTTACAGACTTGCCATCTTCGTCAAATCCCGGCTCAACCAACATTCTTTCAAAGCCCTGTTCTGTCACCTTTATAACGGTGTCAACATCATCCTGTCCCGTAATCCACATTTCACCAGGCCCGTCAAATTCTTTGATTTTTTTGTTCAGATTTTCATCTATCTTTAACTGTTCCATATTCTTTTCACGGTTTGGGCCATAGCCGGAAAAAGCTGCTGCAAGATAAGCACGGCAGAAATCCTGACTGTATACGTTTTTCCCCTGCGGTTTTCCGAGCACAATTGTCCTTTTTGCATGCACCATCAGATCTGTTGACTTTTCATTTTTGTTAATTCCAACCATGAATCCCTTTGTTATATCATTACACTTATTTGCAAGCATCTGCGCCATTGTCTTATCCATTCCGTCTATTGTAAGGAATTTCTTATCTTTTTCCGGAATTCTCTGAGAGCCTTCAAAAGTTGCAGCCATTTCCTCTTTGTCAACAATCTGGAAATAACGCTGTTCATTAATTTTTGTCTGTTCCTGTACTTTTTTGAATTCCTCTGCATCACAATCCCTTATTGCAAGTACAGTTCTTCCATTCACATTATACTCAATAAACGGCATATCTCTCTCTCCCATCTCCTGTTTGAGATGCTTGTTATACAACTTATCATCACTTAAAAAGTATCCTTTTATCTGGCCTCCCTTCTGCACATATTTATCTATAATACTTGCATATGCGTAGCTTTTTGAAGCCGCTTCCTGTTTTGCAAGGTCTTTCATATACCTTTCAAGCGCCTCCATCATTTTTTTTATTAAATCAACAAGCTGCTTACTTGTCTGTTCTGCTGCACTAGCCATAAATCTGCACTTCCTTTCTTTTTGTTTTAAGTATGTTTTTTTCTTATTTTTCCAAAGATGCCGACCAATTTGCCTCACGTTCCAGCATTGTTTTGCTTACTTTAATACCCTGCGAAAACATATTTGCCATGCCGTCTTTTATGCGCTCCTTGCGGCCTAAGGTTATGTATGGATATTCATCTATCAGACTTATATAACCGTTATCTTTGCCAAGCACCTTCAACTTGTCCCTGTATTTTTCTTTTTGAGAATTAACAATATACTCAAGGTTTGGAATCTTGAGTTTATCCTGATAGGCCTCACCATTTTTTGCAGTATTCCAGAATGCAGTTCCATTATCAAAAAGAGGTGCCGGGCCTATAAACTTTCCTGTCTCAACATTTCTGATAAAACCAAAATTACCAAGATGTCTGTCGGTGTTCTGGATAATATAATCAACCATGAGCATTTTATCCATGAAATCTTTGTATCCTTTTATACCGATTTCTTCCGCAACCAGAAGTGTCTTTTCATAAATGTCGCTTCCGTCCTCCTTTTCAATTCTTGGCAGCACAAGATGTGACGCCGGAACAAATTCCGTATTTTCATCCACAAAATTCTTACATATAGAACAAAGCGTAAATCCTTCCACCCTGAACTCATATGGAACAAATGGGATTATATCAAGTTTTTTCAATACCATTGTGGCAAGGACTTCATTAAGCGGTTCCTGCTGCAGTTTCGGATTGCCTGCCTTTACAAGATATGATGTGTAGCCGTCCAGCTGCAGCCATCTTTTTTTGATTAATCCGTTTGTTGTAATATCCGGGCTGTCATCCGATTTGAGTTTGTCAACCTGCCAGCTTTTGAAAAAAGCATCACCTATTGCCCTGTCATAACGCCTTGTGAAAAAATTTATGTCTTCCCACCTGTCATCCATGCTGCTTCCAAGCCAGTATTGATCTGTCAGTGAAGCAAAATGTGACTGTCTGTTCCAGTCTTTTCCAAAAGTCTTGTACACACTTTCAAGTCCATCGCGCTTTTCCGGTATGCAGCGCTTTGAAAACCACCTCTTGTTTATTGTATCAATATCATTTTCTTCGAGTGCGTTTTTTATATTAAGAGGCGCAAGTTCGGGATTTATAACAGAATCTACGTTTGTACATCTGTCATTTTCCATATCCATTCTTGCAATTGGCGTTTTTTTATTATATAACGTACATTTTAACATTTAACTTATGCAGCGCAGGTGCTGTATGAGCCCCTGCGCCTTCCTTTCTAAAGATTTTCATATATATCTTCATCGTCACCTTCATCAAAATCATCATGTGGCTGTTCACTGCTATTGCTGACTGAACCCGTATTAAGTATTGTCTCATAGTACGTCTCATCTGCGCTGATGTCCCTTGTGACGATTTTTCCGTTATTACTTTGCACTTCCTGAATGTCAATAAGAGAATCTGCTTCCGCTTCATTTCTCTGCTTTGTTTCCTCATACTGTCTGCGCATGTCTTCCCTACGCTTTGCTTCTTCCTTAAGCTTTGCGATAATAACGCGGTTTTGTGTTCTCATCTCATTCATTCTGTCACGCACAAGCTGCGGCATCTGATTTTTTTCACATTCATCTTCGCTGACAACTCCATATGCAATATACAGACCATTCTGTGTAGCAAGAGAGTTTTTAAAATCATCAAGCTTTTGGCTCACCTCATCCGCCTCATCATCACTTATAACTGCAAATATATCGCCCATTGACCGGTATGTATTTTCAGACAAACGCTCCTTTAACTGATTTCCAATAAATTTAATAGCATTGTCACCAATTGATTTATTCTGGGCATTCAGCGATTTCATGTCATTAATGCAGACCATGGCAAATGTAGGAACAGACATCTCTTTAAAATCTTTTGAAAGCTTGTTGTTATTCATAAGGCCTGTGAGTTTGTCATAATATGCAAGCTGGGTATGAACCTGTACTGCTTCATTAAGATTGTTGATCTGCTCTTTCGATTCTTCGATTGTTTCTTTTGCCTCTTCAAGCTCAGTCTTTTTGCTTTCAAGTTCTGCTTTATGCCGCTCTTCCATTTCACGCTGCTTTTCTTCAAACTCCTCCTGCAGCTTTCTTAAAGCATCTTCCTTTTCCTTTTCGGCCAACTGCCTCAATTCATTTTCTTTTCTTGCAAACTCATTTTCCTTTTCTGATATCTGATTATTAAATCTCTCCAACATAGACTGCGATTCTTCATTAATTTCTTTCAGCTTATTTTTATACTCTTCATTCTTTGAAAGCGTGTCATTAAGCTGCTCCTGAATCTGTCTGGCTTTTTCATCAGCTTCGCGCCTTATTTCATTCGCATTCTTTGAGTATTCAGACTTAACTTGTTCAATCTCAGACCTTTTTGCATTGAGTTCATTTTCTTTTGCAAGAAGTTCCGCCTCTTTTTCTTTAATTCCCTGCTCGTACTCATCCATCTGCCGTCTGTTTCGTGCAGTGAGTTTATCAATCTGCTGCTTTGTCTGAGCTTTTATATTCTCAACCTCTTGCCTTGTTCTCTCCCTAATTTCTCTGGCCTGCTCATTCATAGCCCTTGTAATGTTTTCATTATCTTTGATATTCTGCTGCTTCTGGTCTGCAGACATCTTTTTCTGTTTTTCGAGGTCGGCTTCCGCATTTTCAGCTCTCTGTACTGCCTCGTTAATCTTCTGCTTTGCAGCATTATATTTATCAAAATAACTCTGCTTTATCCTGTCACGTTCGGCTGCCATTGTGTCACGTTCTCTTGCAACTTTGTCACGCTCAGCGGCTACTGCATCGAGCTGTTTTGTAAGTTCATCAACTTTCCTGTCATTTTCCGACTGGATAGATTTTGTATCATTGTCAGCATTTGATCTGATGTCTGCAATCTGACGGTTTGCTTCGCTAATTTTTCTTTTATACTCAGCATCTTTAGCTGCAAGTTTTTCTTCCGCTTCCTTTATCTTCTTGTCTTTATCATTTATCAGCTGTGTTATGCGCTCATCAGCCTGTTTCTGCGCAAGAGACCTTGCCTGTGATATTTCATCTTTTTTTCTGGCAATTTCAGCTTCACTGCGGCTCTTTATATCATTAATTTCGCGGGCATGCCTGCTTTCAAGGTCTCGTTTCTCACTGTTTAAAGCTTCAATTTTCTCATTGAGCCTGTGCTTTTCCTTTTCCTCAGCATCCTTTGCCTCATCAAGCCTCTTTTGCAACAGCTCTTTTTGTTTCGTAAGAGATTCAACGTCTCCTGAAAGCATCTGCTGTTTTGTTTTTTCGGCCTCCATAGCACTTTTGGCTTCTGCAAGGTCTTTCAAGGCATCATGCGCCTTTTCAATAGCTTCCGATTTTGCCTTCTTCGCCTTTTCGAGCTCATCCCTTGAAAGCTTAAGCTGCTCCCTTATCTGGTCATCTATGACAACTTCCTTTATCTGAGTTTCAGGCTTTACCCTTGCGCTGATTTCATTGAGCTTATTTGTAAGTTCTCCTATTGCCCCATATATCTGACTGTTGTCCTGTGGTGGTATCTGCGGCTGCATTGGCATCTGTGGCTGCATATATCCGTATGGCATCTGCTGGCCGTAATTTCCATATCCATACGGCTGATATGGATTTGGCATCTGTGGCTGCATATATCCATATGGCATCTGCTGCATTCCCTGCTGTCCACAGCCATAAGGCTGCTGATACTGTCCAGATGCCGGTTGCTGAGGCATAGTCTGCCCTATTCTTGGTGTCTGATACTCCGGAATATCAGCTTCATTGTCTTTAAGATTTGACAGAGTCTGCGCATGCTCGTGGCTTCTTGCAAGAATTCTTTCATACACTTCATCACCAACCAGAAGTTTAAGCTTGCTTTTCTTCATGTCATAGCCTTCACCATCTATTTCAATACGAACGCTTTCCTTTTCCTCGTTTTCAACATATGGTACATCTTCCTTTATAAGGTTGATAAATGCTGTATTTCTTATAGCCATAATTTTATTGTATTCATTCGCCTTATTAGGTGTAAAATCACGTTCTATAGCCCTGCGGCTTGCATCTGCGTCTTTTAACATTGTAAGGTAATGATGTTTGCTCTCTAATAAATCTGTGTAACTCATATTTTTCTTTTCTCCTTTTAATTCCTACAGCCTTTTGCTCTTATACCTTGCCATGAACGGGTGCTCTTTTTTGTATTCCTCATACTCCTTTGTATGCTGCTCCTTCATTGTGTCAAGCCTTGCCAAAAGTCCTTTTTCCTGCATCATGTCCATTCTTGATTTTCTGCTTATAATTATTGGTTTTATCTGCTGCGACCATTCGAATCCACATTCCTCGCAAAACGCATTGTTATCAGTAACTTCCGTTGTCTCTCTTACAATCTCGCCATGTTTTAACCCTTCTTTTGATATCCAGCCGCTGTCATCCGTCATTCTCTTGTAATACCCGGTATTTTTGCTTCCACACACTGGGCATGGCGGAACATAATAATAAATACATGGTATATACTGTTTGATATCTTTAAAATTCACTTGTTTTTCCTCACTTTCTTCTCTGTTGTTTTTCTTTAACGCTCTGATAGAACACCCTTCTTTTTTCTTTTTCCAGTATGAGTTTATTTCCATACGGATTAATACAAAGTTCATACGTTCTGTTGCCACCGTGTGCTTTATCCAGGCTGAAAAGCTTTGCTGCTGTTATCTGTATAAGGTCATTAAATCCAACCCCACCCGTAGCTTTTTTCCATTTGTTGTATTCTTCGTGGTCTGAAAACAGCACATGGTATCTTGTATCGCTTCCTTTTTTTGTAGAAGAAAGGTATTTAATTTCAGGGTATCCATCCTTTTTTGTCATGATTCTTACAGGAATAAGGAAGTTCTGCTTGGCCATATTCCTGATAAAACGGTCGTCCTTTGTAATGCGGTACAACAGGATGAAACAGTTGAGCGGCCCGTTATAATACACATGCGTTTTGCATTCAGGAGCCCTTATCTCTTCTTTCAACTTGTCGCCGTCAAATATCAAAACTCTGCCAGCGCCATATTTTTTGCATATCCGTCCTACTTCATCATCCCTGTATTTTCTGTATTCCGTCGGCTCCCAATTGCATCTGCTAAAATCTGTATCAGAGCCATTGATATAAAATTGGATATTTCCTTCTTCATTCAGTACGGGGGCATTTATTTTTTTATATGTTAAAAGTCCAAGTTCTACGTCATTGTAAAACATAACAGCCTCCTTTTTTCCTATTATTTATTCTTCTCTTCTTTAAGTATGATTTTTATTTTTTCTAAAAAAATAAAACACCCAGTATGATACCGGATGTTTTTAGAACCTATTTCAAAAAGGTCAGCTCAACCCTTCCATCAGGAAGGGTTCTTGCTGAAAAGAAACACTCTCCCTTAATTTCTTTGAGCCCGATTAGAAAATCAACCTCATGTTTTTCTGCCTTAATTGAATATGCCATTTTTTGTTCTCCTTTTCTCTTTTTCTTTTTGATACTTTTAGTATGTTAGAAACAAAAAAATCCGAAAAAAGGAGACAAAATATGCTCAGTTATATCTTGTCGAAAAGCTGCTTCAGCTCAGGGTACTGCGTAATAAGCCCATACTTGGCTCTTGATACAGCCTCCTGTCTTTCATCTTCACTTTCACTCTCAAATCCTAAATAATCTGCCATTATATCTGGTGCTGTTCCAAGCAGTCTTATGGCATTATCCAGTCCAACTACATGATTGACAAACATGGATATATTGTTGATTGATGAATCAAGGTACTCTTTGGTAATGCTTTTATCCTCGCTGTCATATGAATAATTAAAATTACAGCCACCACCAGGTTCTGAAACATTTATCTCAAGTTTGTCAAAGGTGACATTTTTGGAGCTTTTAAATACGAGCCTGATTATGCTGCGCTCAGGCTGTCTGAACAACGTTGCAGTATTGCCGTTCTCATCTTCATACCTGCACTTCATTTTTTCAATAAGCTCATTTTCTTTTAATTCAAACATCTTAATTCCTCTCTTATATGGCAGGCTATTTTGAGCCTGCCATCTTATATTATTTTTTCTTTCTGTCCGGGAAAACAAATGTTGTGCCGGTAAGGTCATCATTAATTGCGATTTTTGCATCAAACCTTGTACCTTTTTTGGATTTGAGTCCCTTAATCGTCTTTGTACTGCCTTTTGTGAGGAGGTCTTCAATCTCACTGTCCTTTAAGACATGTCCGCACTGTGATTTCCATATGGTAAATCCGCATCCCGGGCACTTAACCGTACGGCCCGTATCTTCAACCTCAGTCTTACATGCAGGGCACTTAAATTCGAGCTTCTTTATCTCATCCTTTGCAAATTCAAGCTTATGCTCATCAACATTGTACTTCAGCTTTTGCATCCATACACTGCTTTCTTTTTTGAGCTTTTTTTCTATGACATGACCCTCAAGGAGTGCCTTGAAGTCATCATCTGTTATCTTTGCGCCAAGTATTGTCTTGTAAAGACCTATCTCACAGCCTTTTTCCTTTCTTCCACTGCAGAAGAAGTTATTCGGACCGCTTATAATGTCGCTTCCGCACTTTGGGCATGTACACAGAACATTAAATTTGCTGGCATTTGCTTTTGCAAACTGTGCCATTTCGGTGAGTCTGATTTTTTCAACCATCCTTGCAATATGCTTTTCCATGTCATGCTCAAATTCTCTGCTGTCAAGCTCTCCGTTTCTGATTTTATCAAGGGAAAGCTCCCATTGTGCAGTTGTGTCCGTCTTACACATTTCTTCGTTTTTAAGATTCTGGTATATTCTGTATCCATCATCTGTAGGCTCAAGATATCCCTGCTTTGCGCCTTTCCTTGCAACAATATGCAGGTATTTATCCTTGTCAACAAGCTGTTTTATGATAGGACCTCTTGTGGCAGATGTGCCAATATGCAGCTTATCGCCCAGTGCCTTTAAGCTCTCATCCTCAAGGAATTTGTGTGGTTCCCTCGCCATTTCAGCAAGATCTGTTCCCGTGAGATGTCCTGGGCATTTAGTAGTCTTTGATACGGTATCAATGCTGTCTACCTTTATCACATCGCCTATATTGTATGCAGGAATTATATTGTCGGTTGTCTTTGTGCCAAAAATCTTCAAATATCCCTCATCGACCATTTCTTTTCCTGCGCTTTTAAAGGTATGCCCATCAATTTCCGTCACGAGTGTTACTTTTTTTGATTTCTGTGGATCTAAAAATATGGCTATAAACTGTCTGCATACGAGGGTGTATATATCCTTTTCCGTATCTGACAATGATGCAAAATTAGGTGATTTTGTAGTAGGCGCAAGAGCCGAATGTCCATGCTCCGTAAGGGCTTTGTCATTAACATACTTTTTGGATTTAAGGACCCTCTGGATTCCCGACTCGTTTATGCTGTCAATATACGGCACAAGCTCAGGAACCGCTCTGCATGAGTCAATCATTGCATGGAAGTTTTCATGGCTCGACAGATACTCGCAGTCTGTACGAGGATAAGAGAGGTATCCCTTTTCATACAGCGACTGCAGCGCAGATGATGTCTCATCAATCGCATAACCTAATTTGCCTCCTGCGACCTGTGCGCCTGTCATCTCAAACAGTTTTGGTGCATATGTAGTAACAAGCTTTTTTTGGAAGTCTTTAACAACTGCTTTTCTTCCAAGTCCGTCTACAATTGCTTTTGCTTCGGCCTCTGTATCGTAATAAACGTAGCCCTGCTTTTCTTCTGCGTCTGTATCCTTGTCGTTATCATTCTTGTCGGGTTTTATTGTCTTCTGGTCAAACATCTGTCCGTCAAAACCGTCCGCATATGAAGCTTTTATGCCATAGCATGTTGACGGCTTAAAATTCTTGATTTCGTCCTCTCTTCTTGCAACCATTCCAAGAAGCCATGTCTTAACACGTCCTATTGCAGCGCGGCCGCCCATCTGCAGTGATACAGCTTCCGACAGATTCATTCCGTAAAGATAGTCCACATGCTGCCTGCAGTATCCTGCTTTCTTAAAGTTTATAAGCATCGGGTCATTATCGTCATCCCTTAAATTCTTTAATGCTTCAAGCGCCTTTTCCTCTGTATTATCATTTGACCAGTATCTCTTAACAGGCAGATGGTTGTGAAGTGACTGCAGCACAATATCAACCAGAAGCTCTCCTTCCTGATCCGGGTCGCCTGCATGCACTATAAAGTCATAGTCCCCGCTCTTAAGCTCATCCCTTATATCGTAATATTTTTCTTTTGCTTTCGCCGCAATACCTGTTCCTGTAATCAGTTTATACTGCCATCCGCCATGTTCTGTCGGAAAAAACGGAAGATGGTCAAAAGACCACTTCGCCTGCTCCGGATCCAGCTCGCTCGGCAGCTTTAATGTGAGCAGGTGTCCCTGCTGTGCGATAAACTCAAGTTCATATGGAAGCTCGTTTTTATGTTTTTCATAAACGTCCCTGATAGTTCGCATAAGCGAAGGCTTTTCTGCTATAACAAGTCCTTTTTTCACTGTTTATGTTTCCTCCTTTTAAATTTCCTGCCGTATGCATGCGCATACCGGCAGAATATGAATTTTGCGTTTCATAGTAAGTATGATTTTTGTTTCTGCCCGTTTATCGTTTCCATATAAGCAAATTTTCCAAAAAGAAAAAACACCGCCATTTCTGACGATGTTTTTTTGATGAAAATTATTTAGTTGAGAGACTGAACTTCAACCTGTTCAGGCTGTTTCTCAACAAGCTCTGGTATTCCCATATCATCAAGCATGCTGTGTCCGTGGACGCCGCTTAAAATGATGTGGTCATACTCACCGCTGTTTTCACAGATAGTTTTTACAAGCTTGTCAAATGCTTTATCATCGAGGACTGATGTCTCATCAAGGAGCAGCACTCTTGAACCTGACAGCTGGTTTATAAGGTGAATGATAAGATAAATTACATCTATCTGCTCACCCTTTGACAGCGATTCGTATGAAATATAGCCATTGCCAGTATTCGCCTTTACCTTAAGTCCGTTTTCCGGTATGAAGTGCAGCTTCAGGCCATCCTTAATTTTTGCAGCAGTTGAATTTACTGCATCGTCAAGAATTGCTGAATAAAACTGCATTACATATTTGACAACGGAACCATCAGGAGCAAACGCCTTAACAAGCTTCTGGTATGTATCACTGTCAGCAGCGGCCTTTTCAAGGTCAGCCTCATACATCTGACGCTTTTCCCTGTTCAAAAGAGCATTTTTCATCTCTTTTACAAGGGCTCTTTCTGTCTCGATATCATCCTGTGCCGGCACCTTCTCGGGCTCTACAGGGTTCACCATTGACAGATGCTTCTTCGTCTCAGCTTCCTGTTTCTGCAGATAGGTGTATTTTTCATATGCCTTTTCTGCATTCCTGTAAGCTGTCTCTTTGTCAATAACTGCCTGCAGGTCAGACTTAAGTCCGTCAACAAGGTTTGTCTGTGACTCAATAGCCATGTTGTTGATATGGATATTTTCGTCAATTCCCTTAAGGATTTCAGATTTGTCTGTTGTGCAGACAATTTCTGAACTAAACGGACATGCATTTGAAGAAAGCGTCTGTTTGCTTCTGTTCAAGGTGTCATTTGACATTTTGGCAGCCTTTACTGCGGCCTGCGCGTCTGTGATGCGCTTCTGTTTTTCTGCCTTTTCAGAAGCGATTGAAACTGCTAGTGCCGGATCAGGTGCATTGACAGTGCCAAGCGCTGCGATTTCATCCTGTACTGATTTTAAAGAATTTCGCAGTGTTTCAAGCTGCTTTAAATCCCTTTCATAGCGGGCAAGGTTTTGATTATAAGCTTTCACCTTCTCGTCATAAATCAGAATATTTCCCTCTTTTGCATCAACTATCTCCTGTGTTACACCCGGCATTTCTTCCGGAATCAGTTCAAGCGATGCCTGAAGGGATTTAACCCTAAAATTGACGTCTTTACGCGTGCTGTAAAATGTATGATACAGCTCATCAACTGTGTCCATGTCAATTACAGCATCATCAGGAATGACCTCTTCGCATGCTCTTAGCACAGCCGCTTCCTGTGGCACCTGACCGATAAGCTCTGCCTTGCTTAACTTCTGTGGAATATATGAAAGAATGAACTTTCCAAATCCCTTTGAATCAAGGCTTTTGAAGATGTCCGCACTCATGACGTTGCGGATGTTCTCCAATGAAAAACCAAGCTCGGTCTCAACAGCCTGGTCAAAGTCTTTTTTTGACACTTTTCGGCCGTCGACCTTGCAGAAACCAGCATTCCTGCCTTCTTTTGATATTTTGATACCCCTTGTGTACTCTGTGCCGTTTAGGAACATTGATACCGACATATAGTTTTCTCCGTTTGTTACCGGGCTGCCTTCAGGAAGGACATCTCCTGTCACATAACGGACTGCGTCCAGAAGGGATGTTTTTCCGCTTCCGTTTGGACCTATCAGCTTTGCAATATGAGGAAGGACATATGTATGCTCTCCTCTGATGCCTCTGAAGTTTTTGACAATAATTTTTGAAATTTTCATTTGATTTTCTCCTTTTTTCTTTTATTTTTTTGTTTCATATTAAGTATGCTAGAAAAAAGAAAACCCGAATCTTATCCGGGTTCTCCTGCATCATCTGTCAGCCTGCAATTTTGTCTGCAAGTGTTGTCTGTCTCATATCATCATTAACCTTGTAAGCGGCATAGTTAAAAGCATTTGTCATAAACCTACCGTTTTTTGAAGGCTTCTGTTCGCCGATTAAGACCATTTCTTTCTTTGCCCTTGTCTCTCCTGTGTAGAACAGGTTGCGGTTCATAAGGAAGCAGTCGGCAAATGTTGCACCCATGATCACACACGCAGCCTCTGAGCCCTGGCATTTATGTATTGTGATTACATAAGCAAGAGTAAGCTGACTCAAATTTTCCTTTGCATATGCGCCTATCTTTCCGTCATCAAACACAACAACAGCTCCCTCATCACAGATTTTTGCAACAGTGCCCATGTCTCCGTTAAACACACCCATTATGTCTTTATATGAACCATCCTCCTGTTTTGCTTTGAGCTTAAACATAAGATTATTTTTTATATGCATTACGCGGTCTCCGACTCTGAATACCCCGCCCTGCGGCAGCGCTATTTCTGGCTGTCCTTTTGTGTATTTCTCCTGAATGGCACGGTTTAATGCGTCGATTCCAACCATTCCTTTTCTCGAAGGCGTGATTGCAAGCACGTTTTTTATACCGTATGTAGCCACTTTCAGGAAGTAAAAATGCAGGAATGTGTTTGTAATGGCTTCCTTTGTTGACGGAATAAACTTAAATGCATTGTCTATGATGTATGTATATACCGGTTTGCCTTCATTTATTTTTTCTGAATTTTTGGCTATTGAACCGCTGTTACGGTGTCCCTGAATAAGCTTGATGTATGGAATTACATTGGATTCCATCAGATCCTTTAACACCCTTCCCGGTCCGATTGAAGCTATCTGGTCAACATCGCCAAGAAATACAAATGTGCTTTCCTCTCCCCACGCAACCAGTCTTGCAAACAGTTCAATGTCAATCATGGAGCTTTCATCAACGATGATAAGCTTGCCAATCGGTTTCCTTGTCCCTACAATCCTATGGATGGTAGATGCTGGAAACCCTGTTGACTCCGTAATCCTCTGCGCAGCCTTTCCTGTGGGAGCTACCATTATGCAGCATTTTTCATCTCCTGTTGCAAGCTCATATGCTTTTGCTATCATTTCTGCTATGGCAGTTTTTCCGCGTCCTGGGCCGCCCGATATAACACACACCCTGCTTAAGGCGGCAAGTCCCACGGCGTTTTTCTGCTCGTCTGTTGTGACAAAATCACCCAGTCCCTGACTTCTCAAAAGCGCAGTTTTTCTGTCTTCCACATCCTTTACTGCACGTTTTAATATATCAGGCGTGAATTTTACAAGACATCCTGCATCAAGCATCTGCCTAAGACGCTTTGCAGATGACATTTCACTTATATACATCTTGAAAAGATAAAATCTGTCATCCTCAATCACAAAGCGGCAGTCTTTGACACCCTTTTCGCATGCATCAGGGATAATATCTGCAAGTTTTTCCCTCTGCATGGCGCATCCGTCCAGAAGCAGTATTTCTTCCATTTCCGGCTTGTATGCCTTGATAAATTTTTCCTTCTTATTGTCCCAGTCTGTCACTGCATTTAAAACAGCCCTCTCCTTTGCCTTTCCGACTGACTTTGGAACATCGGCAAGCAGACTGTAGAGTCTTTCCATAAGCTGCCCCTTGTACAGAAAGCAGTTGCCGTTCTGATAAGCTGCTTCTGTAAGGCAGTATTCTATGGCCGCAGCCACCCTGTCTGTGCTGTCTCTTGTTACACCTGTTGCGCAGGCAATTTTGTCAACTCTTAAGAAGCCGAAGCCATGAATGTCCGTAAGCGAATATGGCTTGTTTCTGACGACGCTTGCACTGCCCTCTTTGTATGTCTCGTATATTTTTGACAGCTCAAGCTCTGTGCAGACACCGTTTGTAAGCATGTAAAGCTCCAGCATGTCCTTGTTGTCATTGCATATGGAAATGACTTCTTTTGCCTTATCTTCTTTTATCTTAAGAGTTTCACATACAGCCTCAACGTCTTCGTTTGAAACGTAATAAAAGAAATCCCATGTTACGTTTGAAGCTTTTGCAGGTCCAATTCCTTTGACATAGCTGCATAAAAAATGTGCAATTCCCTGACTTTTTTCAGTCGGCGTCACTCTTGTTATTCCGTCTTTTTCCTCTATTTCTATTTCCATTCCAACGTATGCATTTGGAATTACGGCATTTATAATATCCTCTTTTCCATACATGTCATACTGATACATTCCGTTTCCGGTCTCATCCTGTGTATATATCTTTTTTATAAGAGCTTTCATAGTATTTTTTCTCCTTAAAAAATCCGCAGATATTTTCTGCGGATCCTGCGAACCAAAACAAATCAAAAATATCTCTAATATAATTATGATATTTTTCTTTTTTGTTTTTGTCCTTCTATATAAGTTTTTGATGTGCTTTTGGCATTTTTTGTTTTCTCTGCCTGTTTTTTCTTTTCTGTTTCAGCAAGCCTTGCTTTTTCTCTTTCCTTTCGTCTTATCTGCCTCTGTCTTTCCTGTTTTCTCTTTTCTTTCAGCTTTTCTTCTGCGGCCTCTTCAAGCCTACATTTTTCAAGAAAGTATGTAATTGAAAAAAGTGCCGCTGTCAGCCCGCCTGTCAGGCAGAAACTCCAGACCTCCTCTGCCGCAGCTGTTGTGTTATCACACAAGAACCTGATAAATTTTATAACAGCCGTAACAAACAGTCCTGCCGACGTAATACTGACAATGCTTGTCGTACCATCTTTTACGAACATGTATTTAATGACTTTTTCAGGACGTATTCTTACTGAAATATTGTCAGAATAATTCAATTCGTCGTTCCTCCTATAATACTTTTGTATAATTTCTTTGCATGAACATACTAAGATAACCTTCTTCGCTGCTTATAAGTTCTGTGAAATATTTTTTCGGCACAATTGCAGAGTATGATTTCGCCACATTGCCATACCTTTGTATATCATTAACCATTCTCATGTACAAAGGTATTGCAATGTCATAATTTCCTTTTTCCCACACAAGACATATATAATTACCTTTTCCATCTGATTTTGTTATATAACCATCGGGCTTTCCAAACTCATCACAGATTTTGTTCAGCTCTTTGGCATTTAATTCCGTATCTGAATACTTTATGTCAAAAGTGGAGACAAAAGGAATTTTATCCAGCCCCGAAAACAGATAGTTAATCTGCCCGTTTATAACAAATCTCCCATTATCCATAAACTGGTTCTCAAATATATTCTTATCATAATCTGTTCCAGAAGGCACACCACCTTCTTTCTCGGCTGTTTTGATATTTTTAAGCATCTCATCAGTACTGGTATCGGTGTCACCGAATTTTGTTTCTATGACTTCTTTTTTACTGTCAATAACTGCATCAACATTTCCATCATCGCTGTTTTGCACTGTCTCATCTGCTTTTTGCCTGAAATAATTATCTATATAGGCAGTTATCCGATAATCCCTAAGCTCAAGTTTCGTAAAGTTTTTTGTTTCCGTATTTTTTGACCCGTTTTCCATTTCCGCAACCTTATCATCTGGTGTTATGGTCTTTATTGCACTGTGTGATGCCGCCGGACTTTCTTCGAACTGCATGCCCGGGTTTTCCTGTGATGCACAGCCAGTCAAAAACAAGCCTGCACATAACAGTACAGCTATGTACTTTTTCATTAAAAATCACCTCCTAGTCTTTATTAACTGGCGGCTAAAACTCGTGACTTTAATCACAAGATACAGCCGCCCTTATTACTCCATAAGGAGCGCATTTTTAAGCTTTTCTGTCAGGCCTGTATTTCTTACTGTTGCATGCCTGCTTCTAATTGCCTGCTCAAGAGCGTTGTTTTCTGAAATAAAATAGTTGATTTTTTTTGCTCTTGTGGCTGCAACATACACAAGCTTTTTCGTCAGCATAATTCTCGGCTCTTCAGGAAGCACTATAATAGCACATCTGCACTCGCTTCCCTGTGCTTTGTGTATAGTCTGTGCATATGCCAATTCCATGTCTGAAAGTGTCGCATTGGTAATCTCTATCAGATTATTGTCTATTGCTACCGTAATTCTCTTTGTATATCCCCTTACATCAACGCTTCGTATTATACCTACATCACCATTCATGTAGCCTGCATCATAGTTATTTTTGCGCATCATGACGAAATCTCCCGCAGAGAATGTGAACCCGTTGGCAGTAACTGACTTGCCGTCCACCGGATTAACTATTTTTTTGATGACATTATTAAGATTTGTTGATGAAGTCAGTTTGTCTTTCCTTGTAGGGGTATATATTTTTACACTGTTTGGATCATTTGCATCAAAGTACTTGACATACAGGCTGACGATATCTGAGATCATGTCCTTTTCACTCTTTTTCCGGATAAGCCTGCTTTTTTCGTCAAACAAAAGGCTTGTGACAGAATGATTGATTTTTTGTGCATTCATGATAATACTGTTGTTCTCGCCCTGTCTGTAATTAACATCCAGAGACTTGACCTCTATCTGTCCACACCCTATGATGTTATTTAAAATATCACCGTACCCAACGCTCTCAAGCTGGTCTTTATCTCCAACTAAAAGCAGCGTGGTGCCTGTCTTTAATGCAGATACAAGCATTGCAAACATTGACATGTCAAGCATTGAGCTTTCATCAACTACGACACAGTCATAGTCCAAAATCTCTCTGTTTGCTATCATCTTTTCCTCATTGAATGGCCTTATATCAAGTGCTTTATGAATTGTAAAAGCTGTTATTCCGGTTGACTCTGTGATTCTCTTAGCCGCACAGCCCGTAGGCGCGCACAAAAGGATCTTTCCATCCGGATGCTCGAATATATATTTTGTGAGGATTCCGTTTAATGTTGTGGTTTTTCCTGTTCCCGGGCCGCCGGTTAAAACCTTGATTCCCGGTGTATCGAGCAGAAACAGAGCTTCTCTTTGAGACTTGCCATATGTGATGCCGCACATGGATTCAAGTTCACTGATAGAAATGGAACCGGTATACTTTTCCTTTGGTGTACTGCAAAGTCTCTTCACAGCACTTATTATCTGTACTTCTTCTGTGTATATCTGTTTTGTATACACATATATAACGTCATCCTCTTTCCTGAGCACATATCCATGTTTTGAGAGCTCGGCGAGGATGAATATGGGATCTGTTTTATAAAGGCCCTGCTTTCGTTCGAGCCTGTCTGCCCTTGTGATAATATCCTGTATGTTTATTCTTGCATTTCCGGCATTCTGGTCCGACTCAATAATGTACCTGACAAGAGCATGTATCCTCTCATCACTGAAATATTCAATGCCATTTCTTTTTGCTAAAGATTCGCAGTCGGCAAAAGAAAAGCCTGCATATAAAAGCATGTAAGGGTTTTCTTTTAAAACATCCGCACCTATGTGTCCGTATTTGTTGTATATTTTGTCTACTGCCGCAAGGTCTCCGTCTATGCCCTTGATGTATCTGTATATAGCTTCATAATCATTGACCTGATTACACCACATGTATACCGTTTCTGCATCATTCTGGGATATTCCGATGTCCTGCAGCTTCTGAATTACGGCATTATCCTTGAAGTATTCAAAGACGTTATTGCTGCTTTCACGCGCAATTTTTTTTGCATCGCTTTTTTTAATTTCAAAACGGCTTAAGAGATTTACAACATCATTTTCAGTTCTTGTAACAATCTCATAATCTTCAACGAAAAAAGTTTTTCGTGTCTTACTGTACCTCCCATTTAGTTTAAGAGGCAGTCCTGCTACTTTATGAAGAATCACTCCCTCACAATTTAAGTATGGACTGCCTATCAAAAAACCTGTAATGTCGGTTACATACAAAACAAACGCCTTATTATATCCGTCCTGCAGTGTTCTGTAATATGTGCCATAAACAGTGTCCATAATCGTTCTCTCTTTTCTTTCTTTTACTGAGAGTATGATAGATTTAATCCTCCGCTATGGCTTTCCATATAAAATTACAGCTCTGTGTCCGGTGCTGCGGACAGATATTCTTTCTCCCACTCTGTTATGTAGCCATCAAATGCGATGCTGTCATGGTCTTTATTGCTGACAACCTTCATGATGGCATTATATGTAGCCCTGATGCGGTCGTGAAGCTCTGCGTTCAAGCTGCCTTTGTAAGAGAGTCTGATAGTCTGGTTTCTTCCGCTTCCGCCGGTTCTTACAAAAATATTTGTATAGCCGTTAGACTCTTTTTTAGATACGATTTCGCCGGAAACAGCTCCCTTGAAATAATTGTCTTTGCTTACACCAGTTTTGGCATCAGAAAATGCTGATGCAAATGTACTCTCCTGAGTAAGTTCTTTACCTGCAAGAAATGTAATGTCTATAAGCTTTTTGTTTTCATCCCTTGCTACATGTGAGACAACATAACCTTTTACGTTAATTCCTTTTCCTGTGACCAGCTCTCTGCCTTTCATAACATCTCCCTTAAAGTGAATGTCATATCTGTTGCGAAATTTGCCGCGTATAACAAGCACTGTAAGAATATAAATGTTGTTCTTGACCCTATATGATAACAGGCGTCCGTTACATTCGAATTTGTTAATATCCATATGTTCTTCTTTGTTAATATCCATATGTTCTTCCTTTCTTTTGATCTGAAATATTTTTGTCTGAAGTGGGGATTCCACTTTCCTGATATGAGTATGATTTTTATTTCTCCCGAAAATGTGCCTTCCGAAATATTTTTCAGATTGAAACTGCAGAATCTGAGAATTGTCTGTTGAATTGTATATCTGAAATTATTCATTGCTGTTTCGCTCACGCGATGTGCATAGCACATATAATACTATGTGGTCTGAATTTTTGGTGCATCGGACATTAGTACTATTCTCTGTAACGGCCTGCTTTTCTGCTGCACGCGTTTTTTCATGTTTTATTCGTAGAAACCTCAACACCTGTTCATGAACACTCAAAGCATCTTCGCTCGCGCGTATGTGCATAGCACATATAATACTATAAGGTCTGAATTTTTGGTGCACTTTAAGAAACAACATGAAAGCCTTGATTTTGCTGAGCTTTAAAGCTTTTATCATGATTTTTCCTGAGTCCTTGTTCGATTTTTTATTTTCTATCATACTTTGTATAACTTAAAAGAAAAATGGAGAAAAGAAACGGTCAGTAATTCGACCGTTTCGGAAAGGAGGCTGTTATGGCAACAGCAGACTGGAGTGACATCTTCGAGGCATATGAAGATGCCATAGAATCAAAACAGTGGAATTAATAATCCGCTGTTACTAAAAAAAGACACCCTTAAATGGATGTCTTTTTTTGTGCCTGAATCATTCAATAATCAGATCATTGAGGTTAATAGTTATGCTGCTTAAAACCTTTTTGACCGGTTCTTTTTTAGTGTCAAGAGCAAGATTGTCAATTATCTTGTGGCTCTCTTTCACCGTCCAGCCTGTTGTTTCCGACATCTTTTTCATAGATCCAATATCGTTCACGTCGTACCGACTGGCGTCAAATCCCTCTTTCTTGGCCTTGTTGTATTTGTACAAATACTGTGCCTTGCATTTAGGATTATTGACACCATGAGCACGGAGTCTCAGCATATCAGCCTCATCCTTTGAGATATGTCCGAATGCAGAAAACATCCTGTAGGCTGACACCTCGCGGATTCCTGTATCTTCAATCATCTTCTCCATCGAAGCTTTATCGAAGACATTATAATCCGTCAGTTCTTTTCCATTCTTCCTCATGGCTATGTACATGTGGAAATAATGAACAGAGAGTCTTGACATTGTATCTGGGGCCATCTCTTTTGCCCTATCAATTGTTAGGCCGGTGTAGGCGTTTGGAATGTACAATGCCAGAAACTTATTTACCATCTTTCTCGCAATAGTTTCCGAGCTTACACTCTCAAGCTCCACATCAAACTTTTCCATAAAAAGTTCTTTTGTGCGTTTTTCAACCATGTCACACCACTGTTCTCTGGTAATTCCGGTGTAAACAAAGCTTATTTCCTTTGCTCCGTAAAATCCGTAAGAACGGCTTGCTGCTCCATGATCAAATCGTCTTCTAATCATGGCTGTTGAAAAAATGGAATTTACTCGTTCTTCCATCTCTCTCTTATTACCGGCGACCTTTGCTTCACAGAAATCCATTACATCCCCCAGAAGCTGTTCCTTATAGTATGTTTTCATCCTTGTTCCTCCCGGGCGTTAAGCCCCTATATTCACTTGTTCTTTGTTTCGCTAGATTCAGGTATTTCAAATTGCTCTCCCATCATCAGCTTTTCATACCTTTAGTATGTTCGTTTAAAAAAAAATGAAAAAATATACACCTTCTACAAGCAATCTTATATAGAAAGCGATAAACGGAAAAATTTTCTATCATACTCATACCGGAAGCGTAAAGCGGTGTGTGTATCGCATGCAATCCACATTTTTATTTCAAAGTGTGTAGTTAAAAATACACGTTTTGCGGAAAGGAGAAAAATTGGAAAGAAAAAGAAAAATGACTTTCATGTGTATAAACCATGATGTTCCACATGAAATGATTATAAGGGGAGGTCAGTCAGTCTTTTATGCCTGTCCCAAATTTGATGATGATAACTTGGAGTCCGGTGAAAGAAAGTGCTTAAACAGAATGACATTTATAGACGCTGGCGGAATTATTGACAAGTTTGCAGAGATTGAAGACTCAATTGATCCGCTCGAAGGTACTGAAGACCTTACAGGGTATGAATTCGGTTACAAAGGGCTTAAATCCAGATTTAAGGTGATTATTCTGAAAATAAATGATGATGAGGTCAGATTCGGCATTAAAAATCTAACCGCACTTCATCAGTAAGGAGGTCAGCTGTGGAAAATAATGAGGTCGCAGAAAAGACCGTAAAAAAATCAGGATTTAAAAAATATGCAGTCCCCATTCTTACCGGAATCCTTGTTGCATTTGTACTAAAAGCACTGATCCATCCAATCACAATAATGGGCTCTAGTATGTCCCCCACATTAAAAGACGGGCAGCTTTACACAACAGACATTTTCTTCGAGCCGTCAGATGTTACATATAACACAATAGTATGCTTTAATCCGACAACTGACATAGTTCAGTATATAAAACGTATTGTTGCAGTCCCGGGAGATACAGTCGAGATTAAAAATGGAAAACTGTATGTAAACGGAAAAAAGCAGTCAGTATCATTTCCTGACATGAAAGATGGCGGATTAATTCAGGACACTCCTCTCACACTTGGGAATGATGAATATTTCTGTCTCGGTGATAACAGGAATGGAAGCAACGACAGCCGCTTCATCGGCCCTGTAAAGTATAAACAGATAAAAAGCATTGTAAAACACAAAATATTTTAAGGAGAATTGATATGGACACAAGTAAATTCAAAACAAAAACAGAGATTATTTTCAGAAACAACGGAAGCACAAACAAAGCTTTTGGAATTGCGCTTGATGTAGGGTATTCAGCTGTCAAGCTGTTTGGACCTTCGATTATTGCAAGGTTTCCTTCATATGCAAAGCGTATAAGCAAGGATTTTTCATTCCTTACATCTGTTGACGAAAGCACAATTATTTACACAGACAATGTAACTGGCGACAGATGGCTTGTCGGCGAAGCTGCACAGGAGCAGATTAAAGTCAGCGATACATCTGATTCCGAAGCCGCCCTTTATGGCCGTGAGCGATATGGAACTCCGATGTTCAGGGTTATTGCACGATGCGGAATGGGACTTGCGATGATTAATGATGAGTTCAAAAATACTTTTGCAGACAGTGGAAAAGAGCTGACTGTTCAGACTGGTCTTCCGGAAAAGTACCTTGGCATGGACAAGGAGTGGTTTGTTGATTCACTTTCCGGAGAACATAATTTCACACTTCAGGTCGGAAATAACATTGTAAACTTTAGTTTTAATCTCAGTCCTAAGAACGTATTTGTAATGAGCCAGCCAAAAGGTACACTCTTCTCTGTATGTACGGAAAGAAACGGCTCATGGTACAAGGATGCGATGAAATACATGAAATCATCAGTTCTTGTATTTGACCCGGGATTTGGCACTCTTGATATTTTCCCAATCAATAACGGTGCTGTTACGGGTACAGGAGAGACGTTCCCTGAACTTGGAATGAAACGAGTTATGCAGGAAACTGTAAGCCGTATCAAGGAAGAATATGGACTTGAGATTTCCGTTCCTGCAATGCAGAAATATCTCGCCACCGGTGTATATAAATACGTTGACAGACGTACATTAAAGCCTAAAATTGTCGATTTCTCCGATATCTTAAAGGAATGCAATGAAAAAGTCTGTAACGAGGCCATTGAAAGAATGCTTGATGTATTCGACCTCAACGACTATCAGTATCTCATTATTACAGGCGGAACTGGTGCTGCATGGCTTTCGCTCATAAGGGAGCGTTTTGAGGCCGCGATTGAGGAGAATGTAATTACAATTATTAACGGAAATCAGAATGATGTGCTCTCGTTTGTATATTCAAATGTTCGCGGATATTACAATTATTTATACCGCAGACTTGCGAAGCAGTATGGCAGAGCATAATTCAGGAATACATTAATCAAGGAAAGGAGCTGGCTGTGGCGGTCGTCACAGCCCGTGATATAAATTATGGCAAAATTATTAAAGTTACAGGTAGGGAAAGCATACGAAATAAGATACTCAAAGCAGGAGCCTTATGAGTTTGTCGTAATAGATGAATACTCTGCACATTATTTATGTGTACATAACACTCTATTTGGTGACAGTTACAGATTCAGCATCTCCAAAGCCAGTCTTATGTGTGCAGGAAATGTGGGCGAAATGCCGTGTCCTGTTGAGAAGAAACGCAGTTAAAGGAGGACTTTTTCTATGGAGTTTGAAGTAAAATTTTACAGGCTTCACGACTTAGATATTGTCGGCCTTCGTGATCTTGGCTATCCTGTTCAGGCCATGCTTAGAAAAGCGTTAATCGAATATGCTCATGGAAATCCAATTCATTACATTATAGACGAACCTAACGCGATGACATTTACAGAAACAAAATCTTTCAGAGTTAAGATAAGGCTTAAGGATGAAGACACAATCGCGATGCTTAAGAGTCTTCGTCCCCGTCACAGAAATGGTTTCTGTAAGGCACTGCTGCGCAATTCTCTTGTACACCAGACACTTGCTCCGTATTTTTCAAAGAATGTCTGCTCTCCTCTTGAGCAGAAATGTATAGATGCAGCTGTGTCTCATATCATGCCAAACACGTTTAAAATAGACAAATCGGCCATGAAAAAGCGTAATCTCATACTTAAGGAGCTTGCAGTCAACTCTCTTGTAAATCCAAGTGATGAGACAAATAAAAAAATTGACGAGCTCTACGCTTCAATGGAATCACTGATACATGGTAGCGAAATAAAGCTTAAAAAGAATGGCGAAAAAACTGTATCTGATGCACCTGACAAGAAGCCTGCTTCGTTAAATGTGCCGGATGATAAACTTGATACCAGACACGACATTTCTGTCAAAGACGTGGCAAAACCTGTATCTGAACATTTACCTGATGCAGAAAATAGTGTATACTCTGATAATGAGCCGTCAGATACCAAAGAAGCTGATAAGTCTTCCGAAGAAAAGCCGGGCATTTTGTCAGAGATGCATTCTGATAATGCTGATGCCACTGAAAAGCCTGTATCTGCCGCTCCAAAGCCGTCTAATGACGATATTTTGGTTCCTGTGGTACACGATACCCCAGATACTGGTATGGCAGATGATTTTGATGACGGCGACGATCTGATGGATATGTTTGATAAGCTGATTAACGATTAATTGATGGAAAGGAATTGTTTGTTATGAGAAATGACAGAACAGAAATTACAACATTTGACCTTACAAAGACATATGATAAAGAAATAGCACCTCTCGTGAAAAAACTTGAAAATATGTGTCTCAAGTATGAGATACCGGTTTTTATAACGTGCTGTGTCAAGTCAACCAAAGACGAAACCTTTTATAAAAATACTATGGCCAACTCGCCCGTATCTTCGCAGATTAACCTTAAAGTAAACACATTTCCAAGGCATATCGGAGTATGCCGCGGATTTGAAGTTACACCGAGAAGATTTCAGGAAGACATTGATGAAGAGTTTTTGAAATATGAATTAGATGAGTCTGAGATTCCGAAACCGGAAGGGCCGGAATCTAAATAACCTGCAGAAGCTGTCTCTTAGACAGCTTTTTCTTGCATTGTACTTTTTTAAGTGCTATTATATAGCAGGATTTTAAGATTTTGGAGGAAGAAATATGTTTGGAAAACTTGCAAAGCTGCTTCTTGCGTTTTTTATTATCTGGTGCATTATTATCATTGCTGTGCCAAAATTCAATGACAAAATTGAGCCGGTTGTTGAGCCAATACTTGAGAAATTTTTGGGCCCGCATCATAGTGATTCTTCTGAAGAGATTGACTCGCAGACAACTGGTATCAATAGCACCATTTTTTCAGATTTATACATTTAATATCTGAGTTTTCAGATATTGGCATGCACTAAAAAACCGTCAGAATTTCTGGCGGTTTTTGTTTTTTTAGGATTATCTATTTTTGCTTATTTTTCGGAGCTGCCATTATGGTAGTCGGTTGTCGGTTCAACGCTCCACACAATGCCGTTTCCGGTAGATGTGCAGCTTATAGTTCCCTGCTCATCTGTTCTGAAGCATTTAATGCCTCGCTCCTTGATCTCCTGCATTGTCTCCTTATGCGGGTGTCCGTACCTGTTGCCCTTACCACATGAAATGACAGCATATTCAGGCTTCACGCGGTCAAAAAGTTCGCTGCTGTTACATCCCTCATTTGCGGAACCGTGGTGTGCAGCCTTTAAAACATCTGCGCTCATGTCGCCGGTAATATCTTTCATCTCTTTTCCGGTCATATCTCCTGTAAAAAGAAATGAATCATTGCCATTAACGACCTTGAGTACAAGCGACATTGAGTTTGTATCATCCACATCGTTAACAGGTCCAAGCCACTCATATACAGCGTTTCCAAGCTGCATGGTGTCTCCTGCCTGCGGGTAGTTTACAGGCACATTATAAAGCTCTATGGCGTCCTGTACGTACTGATAGGTCTTGCTGTCAGAATTGGCAACTGATGTATAAATTATGCCCACCTGATAATGTGTGATAATATCTTCAGCAGCTCCAATATGGTCTGCATCCGGGTGTGTCAGCACCAGTGCGTCAATTCGCTCAATGCCTTTGTCTGAGAATGTCTGTTTCAGGGTGTCATAAGCATCCCAGTATCCAGTGTCGATAAGCATTGTCTTTCCGGCATCTTCGATTAATATACTGTCTCCCTGTCCTACATCAATAAATGTGACCTCAAGGCTGTTTTCAGGTGCAGGTGTAATGTCTTTTGCCTCTGTGTTTTCAGTATCGTTCCATGTTGATAATTTCTCTGTATCAGCATCCTTATCCTCATGATGATACGGTCCGAGCACCTTTTCAAATATGGCATTAATCTGTTTATCATACTTTGGTGCGACTGTTACCGCCAGTACCCAGATCGTAATGCATGCAAAAATAATCCTCCTTATTGTTTTCATTTTTTGTTTCTCCTTTCTTCTTTACTTATATGGAAAGTATGTCAGAGAAAAGAAAAACGGATTAGCTGTACAAAAAAGCACCTGCACTATACAGATGCTTTGTTCTTCTTTTTAAGTGTAGGGACTTTTACAGTAATGTAATCACTGTCACCCATGCTGCTTTTCAGTTCTTTATATGTAATGAGCAGCACTGCTGCTGTTATGCAAAAAAGTGTCATAAAAATCTCCTGTTTGTAAAAATTTAGTAAAACAGGCCGCTGCCTGCGGCCTGCTGCTTATGCTTTTATTTTGCGCTGTAATTAAGGTTTACAGCAAGATTGAATACACCACTGTATGATCCAGCGTGAAGCTCTGCGTAAGAGATGTCGCCTTTGGCATATACATAATTGCCAGAACCTGCTGCTGCAAGGTCGGTGCATGACCAGCTTGTCTTATTCTGCTTAACAGTGGCTGTTACTGCAGCTCTGTCTGTATCTTTTACATCCTTAAGTTCGAATGTAGCGGCTGGTGTAACTGTTACAGTCTGCTTTGTTGTAATGTCACCCTTTACACCTACATGGTAAGCACTCTTTGTTGCATCTCCGATAAGCACCTGTGGTACCTTAATCTGTACGCTGCTTGACTTTGTTGCATATACAGAAACGCTCTGTGACTTTGACTCTGTAGGAGCTGAGGCTGTTGCACCTCCCAATGTCTGATCGGTTTCCTTTCCTACCTGACTCTGTGATGCATCAGAACCTGCAGTGAATGTCTCATTGTTAGCTCCTGATACTGTTGATGCTGTTGAGTTGTTAAAGCTTGCAGGATCAGCAGCAAATACTCCAGTTGCTGGTGTTGCTCCAAGAACGGTAGCGCATGCCATTAATCCTAACATCATGTTCTTACATTTGTTCTTCATTGTTTTCCTTTCTTATACCTTTTATATCAATGAGTTGCTTATATACAAAAGAGCGTATGCTCTTATTGCCTAAATTATTTGTTGACTTTAAACGAAACATTAAGGTCAGTGCCAACATCCTGCATGTCTGTATCTGAATGATATACATTTACAGTGATTACAGCTTTCTGGATTCCCTTATCAAGATATTCGCATGGACTCCAGTCAACTTTTTCACCCGGATTAAGCTTGGGTGAAACATATATTTCCTCTCCGTCAGCATTTTTTACAACAAACTGTAAATATACTCCGTCATTCTCCTTGTTGTTTCCAAGAGGAATTGTATCTGATGGGTTTACCTCAAGGTATTCCCCATCATAAGCTATAGCATCTATAATTGTATATTTTTCCGTCTCTGTCGTGTCTTCCAACCCGTCCATTCCGTCATAATCTGAAATATCATCATTTTTTGTCGGCTCTTTTGTTTTTCCCGGAGCACCTATATGTACATTTCCTGGTTCAAGCTGATGATAAGCTGCGATTCCTCCGCATGCTATAGCACCAATTAAAGCCGCTGAAATCAAAACAGCTGGAAATAATGAATTATAGCATAATGCAGTAAGCCATATTGGCATAAAACGGCTTTTTACAATTGCAATGTATTTATCCGGAATATCAGTTTCTATATAACCAATTATTTTTTTTGTACAGCCTTTCTTATTCTTGACTGCATAATTTGTATTTTCAACCTGAATAAAACTACTATCTGAGAGGTTTGAGATATTTTCTCCTGACAATAGGTATTTTCTTCTAAAGGTTACATATCCGGTTATGCTTCCTCCATCCGGAAGTTTCTTGAAGCATGAAATAAATTTATCTTTTTTTATTTTTAGCGTTTTTTCGCCTGCACTTGTATATATCATTGCTCTCTCCTTTGCATGCTCCATATATCAAATACGGAGCATAGTTATATTTTTTGATTATAATATTAAGTATGAATACTAAAGCACGCTGTTAACCGTTGCAAATACTTTTACAAGCACACCGCCAAGATAAAACAGCATTACAACTGACCCCGGCATGGAGGACGTTATTGTATACTTAAGAGAAGCCATTCGTCTCACTTCTTCTTCTGCAGCATCCTGCTCGTCAAGAAGATTAAGGTTGTGCTCAATAAGCTGTTTCATCTGGGTTCCTGAATCTCCGCCGGTACCATTTGCGATTGAAAGCAATGCTCTCATAGTAGTGCTTACGCTTGTAATGCCATAAGGCGCAAGGAATTCTATATAAGGCTCAACAGCGGCCGGGTTTGTCCTTAATTTATTAAGAAATCTTTCCACATCTCTTTCAAGGATTGGCGGTACTGAAGTTCTTGAACGCTCAATAGATTCTACAATACTGCTTTTCTGCATACATAAGCAGACGTCAAACAGCCATTTGGGAAGGGAACGCATCATTTCTTTGCGTACTTTCTTCAACACTATAGCATGCTGTATGTTGTGAAAATTAAATGCTGCAAGAGTAATAGCCATACATCCCATAGTGAGATACATATTTTTAACGAAAATAGCTAACAGGATTGATATTGTAAGACATATACATCCTGCTGTAATTCCTTTTTTTCGCTGGCTTCTTGGAGTGAAATTTTCAAGATAGTCCAGACATTTGCCAGATTCTTCCTTGCCCATTGAATACTCTTCTTTAAGCCATCCTTTTCTGAGTGTCTTAAAACACATATATGCGAAAGGGAAAACCCCGCATATTGCCACCGCTTCTGCCCACTGCACGAATCCGATATCCTTTATGACCAGAGTCTCCGGCATTGACTGACATACCATTACACATACCAAGAGCATCGCTATATACATGATAATTGCACTGACAAGTGTTGTTTTCATGTCTGCCTGTTCATGTTCAATTCGTTTTTCCCATTTTTCTCTTTTTACATTAAGAAGTTCCATTTCCTTTTCAAAAGAACCACCTTCGAGTTCAACTCTTTTTGCGAACTCGTGAATTGTCGGAGTCTGGGAATTTGGGTAGATTTTGTCTATATATAAAAGTGCTTCTGCCTGTGTTTTTAACGGATCCTTATTTGTATCTACCGATGTATATACATAAGATAAGGCATTCTGCAATGTCGTATGCATTTTTCCTGTCGGGAATGTAAAAATAGTATTTTCAATCGCTGGCAGAATTTTATGTTTAAGCTGCATTCCGTTTATAAACTGCTGGGCATATGAATTGATGTCGATAAACTTTTTCTTTTCATTTTTTTCTCTTATCATTTCCATAAGAATTGTTCCAGAAAAAATTATTGCAACTCCAATTGTAAGCACCCACTTTTCAATAGTCAGTGAGTATGCGTATGAAAGCATTCCTGCTATAAGAATACATACTCCAGCACAAATCCACGGCATTTGCTTTGTCATGGAAATTTCGTATGTTGCTATCTCCTTTTTCATCTTTTTAGGAGTACACATAACGAGCGTTTTGATAAAAGTGTCTTCATTTGTTGTTTTTTTCTTTTTTGCAACTGTCTGGTTTTCTTCTCTATTTTCTTTCTTCATCAGCGCTTGTTATTACGATTAATGTCGTAATCTCCTTTTCTTCTAAATTTAGCAATGCAGCTCTTTATACAGCTACATTGCCTTCAACTAAATCAATGATACTGTCGCCATCAATATCTGTATTTTTTATTACAGTTTCAGCGTTTTTAACAACTTTCTCTATCTTTGTCTTATTTTCAGCATCATAATTTCCATAAAAAATGCCTTTTCTTTCATTTTTCATTCTTTCGGCGAGCTCCGCTGAATAGAACGGATTGATTATGCCGGTTCTAGTCATTTTATCTAAAAACCAGCCGGGAATTTTATCTTTGAAAAATTTTCCATTTTCCATTATTATGACGCATTCATTTTTCTCTTCTGTATGCCTGAAGAGTCCAACCTGCCTGATTCTACGTTTTGTAGAACCTTCGGTATCATCTTTCTTAACAAGAATGCCTATATTCAGATATGAGTAAACATTATTTGCAATACGTGTTGCATCCAAACCTTTATCTATCATGTTTGTAATACGATCCGGAATATCTTTGACATCTCCGGCATGAATTGTAGTCATTCCGTTTACGCCTGTTGACCAGCCCTCAATAAGGTACTGCACTTCAGTAGAGCGGGCCTCTGAAAGCATCAGCCAGCTTGGATTTAATCTGAGGGCAACCTTTATCGCCTTGGTGTAATCCGCTGCATCATTTACTTTAATTTCATCTGCTCTCTTCTGCGGATTAATTTCCTTATAATGCCACTCGAGAGTATCCTCTATTGTAAGCACCTTTTCGTTTCCCGGGATAAATGTCGAGAAGAATTTTGCCCCCTCAGTTTTTCCTGCGCCCGGTTCTCCACAGAATGCCATATTAGAATGCATTGTCACGCAGTTTGCAAGAAAATGCATCAGATCTTCATCACACCAGCCGTCTTTTACTGCGTCTATTGCTGTGAATCTCAGCTTAGGCATTGATTTTCTTATTGAAAAGCATCTGCCACTTGAAGCAAGCGACTCATGCACTATTGTTATACGCAGTGTTGGTGTTTCAGCCTGAAGAACATCTTTAATCTGGTTGAATTCAACGCCCTGACTGTTTGCAACATAATGGCTGAACGTATTAACAAAGTTCTCGTCTACCCCCGGGATGTCAACTCTTTTTGTTCCATCTTTAACAGATGAAATCCATAGAGCGTTGCCATCCCAGTCTATATCCGATATTGATTCATCCTGTATAAGTGGCCATAATGGTCCAAACATGTTTTCATCCAATAGCCATCTATCAGTCATAAAAAAATTATCCTTTCCTTATCTCAATTATAAAAACACCGGCAGACCGCCTGGCCTGACTGCCAAGACGCATCTTATTTTCCTGTGTTTGTGCTGCTGTCGATAGCATTACCTGTCTTGTCAAATACATTGCCGATTGTTTTTTCAACGTTCTGTGTAATATAACCAGAACCGGTTGTTGTACCATCGGCATTTGTCTTTCCGACCTTGGTAAGGTTGATCATGATGGCGATTAATGCCATAAGTGCGATTACAACTACTGCAATCTCAAGAATGTGTGCTACAGTTTCTTTCATTTTTCTTTTTGTCCTTTCTTTTTTTATCGTTTTCTAAAAACAGCCTCCAGCCTGCATTTTAGTCAGGATGCAGGCCGTTCTTTCTGATAAATGTGTAACTTTACTCCTTGCTGCTGTTTGTGCTGCTGTCGATAGCATTACCTGTCTTGTCAAATACATTGCCGATTGTTTTTTCAACGTTCTGTGTAATATAACCAGAACCGGTTGTTGTACCATCGGCATTTGTCTTTCCGACCTTGGTAAGGTTGATCATGATGGCGATTAATGCCATAAGTGCGATTACAACTACTGCAATCTCAAGAATGTGTGCTACGGTTTCTTTCATTTTTCTTTTTGTCCTTTCTTCTTTGTGCACATGGTTGATAAGTTACTTTTATCTCCCGTAATGGCGGAAGTTTTTATTTGATAAAGCACAGTCGCTTTAACCGCCGTAAGTATGATTTTTTTTTCTAATACTTTTAACAAATGCGAAAATCTTTATGATTTTTTTAGCATTAACTTAAACATAGCGTCAGATATGTAGCCCAGATGTGTCTCACTCATCTCCTGCATAAGTCTCTCCGCAAGGGCGTCAAGGGCTGCATTGTACTTCATGCGGTCTTTGAGACAGCTCTTACCCATTGTGTTTTTGTTTTTCAATGTGTTTGCAATGCTAATTAAAAGCCCATAAAGAGATCTTGTCTTTTCAACACACATTTCTGTCTTTTTCAGATAGTAATCTTCTTTGCTTTTCACAATGACTACATCGCTGCTTCTGTCAACGAAATTGCCATTTTCGATAAAACAGTTTGCGCAGTACTCTGCATCAAAATCTTTGTTCTCCTCTATAAACTTCTCAATATCATCAAACAGTGTATATGTGCTGATTGCCATTGTTCTGGCTTCGTCCTCATTTCCTGTCTGTATTTTTGAAGCGATAACCTCAAAGGCAGCAATTTTATCCATCATCATGTCTGTAATCTGCTGTTCTGTCATAATGATTCCCCATGTATTCTTCTATATAAAGAAGAAATCAAATTCCTTTCTTTTGTATTTTCCTATTTCCGTCCATAGTATGATTTATTTTTTACCTGAAATGAAAACGCACAAAAAAAGACCTTTCTATATAAAGTTTGTTTATATAGAAGTTCTTTTTTTGTGTATAATGCTGTTTTTTATATAGTCGCAGATCCGTTTTTTTGGAATCTATCATACTTACGGTAAGAAAAGTAGAAAAGACAAATGGAGGAAATTAAAATGGCAAAAATAATAAAGAGGGCGGGTCTTAACCTGCTTGCGGCACTTTGGGATGTTCAGGACAAATTGTTCTGGCATCAAAAGATTACTTTTGAGGAAGTAATGGCATGGGGCTCGTTCGTCGCATTACTTCTCGTTTTCTGGATAGCATGCAATGCCATCCATTAAAAAATAGCCATAATAAAAAGCGCCTGTTTACACACCAATGTCATTAAGTTAAGCACGGGGTAAATAAAAGATAACCCTCCCAGAACTCTTTTAAAGAGAAAAGGGAGGGTTGTTTTTACGCAATGTCATTAAGGGTATGCATTTATTTTGGGAATTCGTATAGTGGTTTTATATTTTATAGTATTGTATCTGTTCAAATTAAACATCCTTATCTTCGTACATAATTTGGTCATATAATCTATTTGCAACAAGTTCTGCTTTTTCATCGTTTGCTTCTCTTGGAAACTCTTCCATAAGAATTCTTTTAATTTGACGAATTTTATACATCATATTACCAACAGGATGATTCATTGCGCTATTTACTATTTCATTATATTCTTTTCGATAAACGTCAAATTTATCGCCTTGCATTCTAAGCATAATTTTTCTGCGTTGACATTCATCTACTAGACGAGCCTTAATCGAATCAAATTCTAATACGTAAAATTCATCATAATTACCGAAAGCTCTCTGTGTTTCGCCAATTTCATTCACATAGTCATCTATTTTGCCAATTAGTGAAGTAAGCTCTTCATCGGATAAATCTTTATACGATTTGCTCGCCGTTACTGTGCGAATTGATGGGTGTCTCATATTGTTAATAATTACCTGTTCATGTTCTGTTAGAATCATTTATATATCCTTTCTATAACTCTAATTTTGTGTATTTTCTCATGCAGTTATTTTCTCCTGCGAGTGCTGTTAATTTGCACGTTCTTCATCGTATATTCTATTTTAATACATAACACCTTGTTTCATATCCTTCTCGTATTGTTTCATATCAAACGCTGGTAAAGATGTTCTTTCTGCATGAGCATATTCATTTTCAATAACGAAATTAACAGCTTCTCCACTTTTTTCATACCATTCTAAACCTAATTCTTTCAGTAATAAGATTTTAAGTTTTTCTTGTGCTTCGTATAAGTCTTTCCCTTGCTTCAAGTATATTTTTGTCATTTCTTTTATTTTATTTGCTAACTCGATATTTCCCATTATTTTGGTTTTATTATCGACTAAGCTTAATAAACACATATAACTTGGTGAAACCATAATATACCTCCTAGTTTTAAATCATTATAGGTGTTGCGAGAAGGATTTGAACCTCCGACAACACCTGCATAGTTCCTTACATGATTTTACGATGCCATACAGGAACAGGAGTGCTACTACCAGACTGAGCCACCGCCACAATATCATTACAATAACAAATTTCTCCATGACTTTTCATCTTCGTAAATGCTTATGTAAGATAAAAAGACTAATATATTCTTTAGAAATATAACATTTTCATCTGTATCCTTTGCTCCGTATCTGAATAGTCCATCCATTGTCTCATTTAAGTTGTGAAGCATCATTAACCATGAATCATAAATATTATTAGATTTTCAATAACATACATAAGAACTAATATTTGCAATAAATTCATCCTTATTGGAAATAAAAACAGAATTACCAAACACACAGGCGCTTTTCTTCTGCGTTTCTCAGCGCAGCAGGCTGTTAAGAATACCCGAGAAAACATAGTTGATTCCATCTGTAAGCTCTTTCGGATTTGTATACAGCCAGTATGCAAAAATCACTATCAATAACCACTTTACTGGTTTTTCAATACACCAGAAACCAAAATGTCTTCCAATAAGTCCTCTGATAATCCATATGCCAGTGTTTGCTCCTTTTCTTGAATTGCATTTTCTGCACGCGGGAACAAGGTTTCTCGTGTCGTTAATGTCGTTTATTCCATTTAATCTTAAGACCATTTTCCAGAACCTTTTATGACATCCTTTTAATACCTTGTTTACGGGTATCAAATGATCAACGGTAATATCGTCTTTTTTCTTTATTCTTCCGCAGTATGAACAGTGATAATGTTTTCTGTGACCGCGCAGTCCTTTATTTGCCTTAAAAAAATTGCATCTGTAATTCGCGCTTCTTTCATTGTTAAATCTTTCCATGTAATAAGTATGATTTTTGTTTTTCAGGATTTTTTCAACGAAAAAAGCACTCCTTTTTCAGGAATGCTCTTTTTTAACGTGCTACTTACGCCATTGGCGGAACTGGTGGCAGGTCAGGCTCATTGTCAGACATATTCTCTGGCTCCTCAAGATCGTCCGGATTGTACTTCGGAACAAAGGCTTTCTTCGCCTCGTATCCTATCATGGCAAGCTTTTGATAGTAAGGAGCTGACACTCTCTTCCACCATTTTGCCATTATGCGAAGCTCAGCGTATTTTTCAACTGTTACTCTGATATACTTCTTTTGTGTACCATCGTAACCGGTGATTACAACTGGCTTTTTCATGCCGCGGGCAATATTGACCTTCTTTGATCCGTCCTTTCCTGTTACATGTTCCCAAACTACAGGATAGTAACCCTTGTCATTAGGCTTTGACGCGGCAATGAGCTTTCTTAAGTCCCCGCTTAAAATGTCGTCACAGAGGATGTCAAAAACATCTGTGTCAACATACACGTCACAGCCCTGCCCATGCTGTCCTTTTGTTACAAATGACATCTTCACCTTGTCAATGCCAAATGCGGTATACACTCTTACGAATGTATTGAGTGTGTAGAATTCCGCGAACTGGCCTGTTGCCAGCACGTCTTTTTTTAGATCTTTCATTTTGTTTCCTCCTTGTTTTCTTTTTTAGGTACTATAAGTATGATAGATTTTGTTCTGTCCGTTAGCTTTCTATATGAAAAAAGAGCCTCCTCATGGATAGCTCTTTTTACACAAACCCTTCAGATACTAAAACATTCTGTAGAAATATCTGAAATTGAAGTTGTCTACAACTACAGTTCTTGCACTTCCGCCCTTGCAGTGGCAGAACAGTTTGTTGCCGTCTGCATCGAGGCCTACGTAGATTCCTACATGGCCGGTATGTTGTATGACGGCTTCACCGGATTGTGCGGCAGCAGCATCTGCGGCTTCTCTTGTATCATACGCAGTATTTCCTGCTGTCCAATATGTCCCCCTGTCATTTAGCATGCCAAGGTCTCCCGGCTGTAATTCATCCTCGCTTATCGGGGATGCATGCCTTGCGATTGCATATGTGGATTCAAGACCTTCATTGTGAACACCTGTTGTGTTCCAGTATACAAAGCTTATGAATCCGGAACAGTCAAGACCTGATGTTTTTTCATCCCATGATGTCTGCCAGTCAGGGCTTGATGGTTTTCCACCCCAGACATACTTGATTCTGCCCTGAGATGAAACAGCTGTATTGACAGCCTGTATTCTCTGTGCGTCTACATTGTAATAGCCGTAAAAAGAACGCTCGGCAATGTCTTTGTCTGTTTCATATATACTGTTTATCTTTCCATCATACATATCTGAAGACCCAAGGGCTGCGGTTACGCCTGCTGTCAGAAAGTTATTTTTTGACGGAGCCTTTTTTGAAGCACTTTTATATTGTTTCATTTCTTTAATATCCGCAGCGACTCTGTCATGTGCATCAGCCAGTCCTTTACAGTTTGGATACACAGCCATGTCAGCTTCCATAGCCGCTTTTTTTGCTTCAAGAAGGGCTATTTCATCGTTTGTTGTCATCTGCTGCTGTTCTTCTGCATAAACAGATGTCTGCGCTCCTGTAAATACTGTTGTTGTCATCGCCACTACAAGCATTCCTGCAACGACTGCTTTTGTAATTGTCGTGTTCCTCATTTTGTTCTTTCTCCTTTTCTCTTTGTATCTTCAAACATAGAGAGTATGATATTTTTTTGAAATGCAAAAATACAGCTCCTTACGGAGCTGCATTCGATTATTTTTTTAAAAAAGGTCATCATCATTCCCGTTGTCCGGGACATTTGGAATAACAGGGTTTAAAATCACGCTGTCCGACTCATCATATGAAGGAACTTTACTTCTTTCTTCCTCATCTTTCTTTGACTGCGCCTTCTGTGCATCGCGTATTACAGTGTTTGTATACTCCGCATTCACCTCTTTAATCTGGCTTACACGCTTTTTGATAGCCTTGGATTCCTTTTTCTCTTCAGGCATTTCAAGAACTGTCGGCTTTGTATCCCACTCAATCTGCACATCAGACCAGTCTTCGCCTTCTTTTTCAAATTCTTTTGTAAGATCTTCTTCAATCTGTTCCGTCGTCCTCTTTCTTGATTCTTTATATTCCGCAAGTTCTTTTTCTTTTTTGGTCTTTTCTTCTGCTGCCTTGGCTTTTTTATTCGACTTTACTTTAAATACAATAAAACCGACTACCATTATTGCCAGAAAAGTTCCACACATTATAAGTGAGCTGTAATCTTTCTTGTCTTCTTCTTTTACTGCCTTTATCTTTTTATCTGCTGATTCCCCATTTGCATCAAAGCTGCTGGATGAATCGGTAAGTGTAACGATGTTAGATGAATCCGCGAGCGAGTAAAATGTTGGACCGTCCATATCAACCGCGCCCTCTTTGCTTGCACTTAAATTTTGCCAGTTCTTAGGCAGTTTTGTTTTTGAACATATAACATCTTTTACCCCTACAGCAGACATCTGCGCTATCCAGGAGCCACCCGTCTTTGGATATTCGATATAATACACATCTACATTGTAGTTACTCTGACCTATTGACATGTAATCACTGCGTGTTTTTTTTACAATGGAAAATCCATTTTCGTAAGTCTTGTTCGATCCTGCATAAATCTGCTTTTCCGGATTAAAAAAAGCAAATTCCGGAGAGTTTCCGCTGTAGATAACCTGAAGACGTGTAACATCATTTTCAGCGACGTCAAAAGACATATTGATATACTGTTCATAATTTGTAAGCGCGCCAAGATTATAATAAGAATCGCTATTTATAACGTTGTCTGCAGCTGGATAAGGCCTTGCTGACAAATCTATCTCTGAGTCCTGTCTTGTTGAATTTTCATTTTCCTCAACAGACTGCTTTTTCGTCTTTTCCAAATTGTAACCGGGTGTATCACCAATATCCCCTGCCGCTGGGTTATCTTTTTCGCTTTCATTCTCGCTTAAAGGTTCACTGCTGTCTGTATCTGCTGTCTGCGACTGAACTGGTGTATCCGCATACACGCATGCTGATGGAACCGCCATGAACGCGGCAGACAATGACAACGCTCCTGCTATTGCAATGCCTTTTAAATTTGTTTTGTCAAATAGTTTATATTTAATCATTTCGTCCTCCTGTTTTAATATATTAAGAGTATGATTTTTTCTTTGCACAAAAAAAGAGCCTTGAAAGTTCAAGACTCTTGGTATATTATCCGCACAGTATCTTATAGTATCGGAAAAACTTTTCCATGCTCTTTCAAATAGCTTCTTATCGGCTTTGCCCTGCTAAATCCCATCTCAAGGGCTGTGTAACCAATTACTGCTGCATCTTTTATGTCTAAGACACCTGCAAGGTCGATGAAGTATGCCCTTTTGGCTTCATCTTTATATAGCACAGCACCTTTTCCAAGCATCTTTTTCTTTTCCAGAGCGCTTCTCAGGTGCATAATGTAATCAAGTGATTTTGGAGTCTGCTTCATTGCAAAAATACAGCTCTCTTGAGATATGTCATCATTCTCATCATCATAACCACAAAGTTCATTCAAATTCATGCTGTGTCCGCGCATGCCCGTCCCTTTGCCTGCAGCCTGCTTTATCTTCAGCTTATCTGAAAGAATTCTCACAAACAACTCTATCGCCTGCGCAAAAACAACGTCATCCGTATGCTTGGCATCATCTGCAAAGCCTTCGGCTTCCTTAACAAGATGCCCGATACTGTCATCCTGATCAAAATCAGCCGCAATAATTACATAATTATCAAAACATGCCATGTTAAGATGTACGCGGTTCTCTTCTCTTTCGGTAGTTTTTATTACGTCTGCCATTTCCGGTATCTGTGCCACAAAGTTCATTACCACCTGCGGATTAAACTGTCCGCCTGTTATAATTCCGTTATCTTCAACTTCTTCATTAGTTATTACCACTGCATATCTTAAGTTGTCTTCAACCTTTATGATTTCCATAAAAAACCTCCTTAACAGCCATCCGAACTGTCCGGATGGCTGTTTGCTTTTCTACTGCCTTGCGTCTTTGAGTTCTTTTTTAAGCTTTTCTATCTCTTCCCTGAGTCTTTCATTTTCAGCCTCAAGCTCTTTATACCCAAGCTCTTTCGAGCGTTTTTCTATGGCTTTCTCATCAACTATGTCAGCGGCTGTCACTGGTCCGTCATCGAATATCTCCCTGCATGCTTTCCTGACCTTTTTAGCTTGCGCATCAGACATGTCATTGTCCCTTAAGACTTTCTCAAAGTTGTCCTCTGTAATTTCAAAATCAGCAAGGTCTTTGCCGAAAGACTCTGCCTGCTCGTCAATATCCATGCATATACCGACTATTCTCCTGTCAAGTTCATCATCTGAATCTGTTGCATATCTGACAGCCTGCTCAAACATGCCTCTCTTCATTTCTGACGGCATAACCGGCTTGCAGCCAAGTCCTTCCTTAATAAACTCATCATGCAGTTCTTTTGGCTTTTTGGCAAAGAACAAGGCTTCGTGAATATCCGTGCTTCTGTCATTAAACGACGGAAATAAGAATGCACTTTCTGGTGCGCCCACAACCCAGTCGCGCGCTCTTGAGCCTATCTTATTTTCATCTTCCTTGTATCCGAGGGCAGGTTTTGAGCGCTCTACCGGACAGATGCTGCAGATAAGATATTTATATACTTCTTCTGACTCGTCAATGCTTGCATTATCGCTGCCTTTCTTTATAATATCGTAATTGTCAAGATACAAAAGAATAAGGTAATTGCCGGGATTATCGTATGTATCAATGACATGGTCATAAAAGGTATTAAGCAGCTCATCATTTTTTAAATCGCTGTCTCTTAATGCCATGAGCATCTGCTGGCATCCGCCCGGTTTTTCCTCTTCAAGCGGAAACTCAAGGTTTAAAAGATTGTTTCCAAGCTTTCCTCCAAGCGATTTCTTTGCGATGTCAAGATACTTATAGAACTCATCGTCGTCTAATGATAAAAAGGTATTCCCCATTGTAAGGATCTTGTTTTTGCCTGAATTCACATAACATCCGCATACTCTTGAAAAGGACGCCTTGTCCTTTGTCTGCTTCTTTCTAAGTTCCAGTACTTCTTTTTTATTCATTTTTGTTCCTCCTATTTTAAAACATTTGCAATTGAATTTGCCACTTTTTCTGCCTGAAAAGGCTTAACGATAAAATCTTTTGCCCCGCGCTTTATTGCATCGAGAACCATCCCCTGCTGTCCCATTGCTGATACCATGATGATTTTTGCATCAGGAAAACTTGCAATTATATTTGAAACAGCCTCAAGACCGTCACAATTTGGCATTGTAATGTCCATCGTTACAAGGTCTGGTTTAAACTCTTTATATTTTTCAAGAGCTTCATTGCCATCATAGGCTTCCGCAGCAACTTCATGTCCTGCTTTTACAACAATGTCTTTTAACATCATGCGCATGAATGCTGCATCATCCACTATCAAAATTTTAGCCATTCTTCTTTCCTTTCCTAAAGCAGAAATCTTAGTCCGCTTAAATATTTTTCTTTTCTTCTTTCTGAAAGAGTTTCCGTCTGGTTCAGATGATCCTTCATATCTGCCAATTTTACCAGCCATGCCATCTTTCCTGGTCCCATTCCTGAGTTGTCTCTTAATTTCTGGCAATATTCATCATAACTTTCATCTTTTTCTTTTGTGATGAGGGTGAGAGCCATTTTAACCGCTTCATTCAGATTTTTATACATTTCGCTTTTTACAAAATCAGTATCCTCTACTAGGTCGTGCATATATGCCAGCACTATACAGTCGTTTCGTATTGCATCCGGAACGCCCGGGCATTCTGCGACGTAGTCTGCAACCCTGCACACATGCTTGTATGTCGAAGAATTGTGATATTTTTCAGCAAGTGCTTTTGCCTGATTAATCGTTGGACAGTACATTTTTTCCAAGTTTCCTTTCTTTTCAAATTTTGTTTACATTACAAGTATGATAGAATTTTAATTCGTTTATGGTTTTCTATATAAGATTAGTAGATAATTCCATATTCAATTCCTAAAAACACGGCTATTGCAAGTGGATACAAGAATCCTCCCATGCCGATTATTTTAAGCCATATATTAAGTGCGTGTTTTGCTTTGTACACGGCAGCTACTATTCCAATTGTCAGTATCCATGCCGCAAAAATAAACATCAGGATAAAAAAATGCAAAATCATATGAACTCCTTTCGCCCCCGGTCGTTATATACGACAAGTATGATATTTTAGACAGCTGCTTATAGCTTTCCATATAAAAAGGAAGAGCCTCTTTGAGGGGCTCTCTTCTTTTAACAATGCTTTTTATGATGCGTCTTGTCCCTGATTATGTTAATTGCTGTGTCTTTTCTTATTTTGCCGCCATGCTTCTTTTTTTGTGTATAAGCGGCAATTCTTGCATTGACCAAACTTTCTCTTCTCATTATTTCCCTCCTTATGAAATAATTATTATTTGTGTTTAAATGTAGATAAATGTGTCTAGCTTACATTATCTAACCAGTAAATTTTAGAATATTTCCAAAGTACTTTACATTTTCTTGTGTTAACTTTCTTACAATGTTTTGTTGGACTTTTGTTGGCGTTAATTGTTTATTATTAGCATCCAATACAAAAGCATAATTTGTCATTTCTGACACCTTCCTTTCGGAGAATTTTTCTTCGTGCCAATATCGAGTAGAGGACATGTGTTTCCCTGTTATCAATGCAGGACATTAGCATTGTTTCTTGGTTTGCACTCACAGAGCTTCAGACTGAAGATTACATCTAAAGGTGCGTCTTTACCTTACTACTTAATGTAGTTCATATCTGCAACATATCTTTCGATAGTAGCAGTCACTTAGGCTCGAAACCTATTGTTAAGCCATAAACAAAAGACTTAATGTGTCCACTTTTGTCTATGTTTGCATACATATTTCTATGTTTTTAATTACTTAACAATTAGTCCTGTGTTATAATATTTGCATGGGGAGTATGATTTTTTATTTTTATAAAAAATATCATACTTACAATGCGAATCATCTTAAGCTAACGCCATTGCTTAAGTACATTTTCGCGTTTTCTCTATTTTTCTTTTTTAATCAGGAGCCGGGGGACTTAGGTTTTCCGGCTCTGCGTGCGTCATGACGCATATTCAGACCTTCTTATATGGAAAGCTATTTGTAAATTTCAATTCTGTCATACTATATATATAAAAAATATGGTAAAATAGAAAATGAGGTGCATTTATGATAACAGACAGACAGTTGAAAAGTATTGGTGACAACGCATTTTTAAAGACCTTCAGCAGCATACAGCTTCTTGGATTTACAGTGCTTTATTATAATTTTAATTTCAGTACTGAAAAACTGACCCAGTTTAATAAGAAACTGCATGAATATAACGGAGAATTATCAGGAAATTTTAATGCTTTTGATAAAGCGGAGAAAGAAATTGAAAAAATATGGAATGTATCCCTGCCTCATAAGGTTAAAGAATTTCCATACCGTGCCAAAACATACATAATAGGTGGCCTCCCGAAAGGTGGGATGCAGGCTATTAATATGGCGGTTGTAGAATCAAACCGCGCTATTGAGTCATACATCGTGCTTTCTTTGAACGCGCTTATGCAGATGGATAAAAAATTTGGTAAGGCACAGTTTGACTGCTTTTATGAAAATTTGAAAGCAAACTCCATGAACTATGCAAACGGCATGAGGGATGAATTTATCATGGAATATTTCAAGGAACAGATTGACATCAACATCACAAAATAGGAGAAATATTTATGGATTACACTAAATTTAAGGCACTGTATGGCGCCGGGACGCGGTATGCGACATGCTTTGTTTTCAATGCATATAAAAAAGACACAAAGGTATTTACAAAGAAAAATATGGAAAGCATAGGGATTGATCCTGCCGCTCCATGCAATCTCAAAGAGATGCCATGCGGAATACGCTTTGACATTGACGGTGAAACCACTGAGGCAGCCAAGAAGCTGACTGCTCTCTTCCCGGGAAAATTTGTTTTTGCCTGTGAATACTGGAATGAAGATGTGAACTTTAAAGGTTATATAGACGGTGAGGAATGTGATGATATTGCATGGGCCGCGCGGTATAAGGGTTATCTGCCACGAGATAAGGAAAAACCTGAATATGTGGCCCCGACAATTGATTTCATTTACCGGCGCATTACCTTCACGACCATATCTGCATTGTTTATGCCGGCTGAAAAAGCTAGGAAACTTTACGATGAGGGTGACAGACGCAAGAATATTATGTTTGACGACAAGCCTCCGAAGTTGTTTGGGATATTTTAGAAAAAGAGCGGTATTTTCCGCTCTTTTCTTATACCATCGGCGAATGGATAGGCATTACAGCTTTGCTTCCTTCAAATATGTTGAAAAACGCCAGTCCTGCCAGAATAAGCAGACATACTGCCGCAGCTGTTACAATAATAATGAACAGCCATCTCTTCCATCTGTTCATAAAACCTCCTCCTTTCGGTGTTTTCTTTCACAGAGTATGTTTTTTGTTTTCAAAAAAGAGCCCACAAACCGTGGACTCTTCTTTTTTTATTTACCGGAATTAACCATTTTATCATATGGCTCAATAGCATCAAAAAGTGCTTCCCGCACCTCTTTATTGCCTTTTGCCAGCCTGATGACATGGTCAATTCGGTTATTTACCGCCTCCCACTGTTCATCTGTCATGGATAGCGGACCGACTTTTTTTATAGGATCGATGATTAAATTTATTTGTTTATCGGTCCATGCCTTTTGTTTAGGAGTCATAAAAACCTCCTTATAAAATACCTACCGGGTCACTGTCGTTTCCCCAGTCAAGCTTTTGACCGCACAACGGACATACTTTGTCGTCATGCTCCTTATTCACCTCCCTGCCGCATGTGCAGTAGGCGTATATCTTCGTGCCGTTTCTTAATCTCCACTTCTTTAATTTAAGTGCTTTGCTCATAGTCATTTCCTCCATTTTCTTTTTGTGAGAGGCAATTTTGCTGTCTCCAGTTGTCATTTTTACACTTAAAGTATGATATTATTTTAATTTTTCGTTTTCCGACACGAAAAAACACTGCCTTGTGACATTGTCTTTTTTTTTCGGTTTTAGTCTCTTATTTTATATGCCGTTGCCGTGCCTGTATAGGTGCATGGCATGCCAGCAAATCGGCTGTCTGATATTAATCTCATCATATCTTCTCCTTCTTCCCTATAATTCCAGTTCCTGCTCCTGCATTCTCATTGCATGTACAGACTGTATTGGGGATGTCCTGAGTGTCTTGCCTCGAAGAGATTCAGGATTTCTTGCATCGTTTACAAACTGTGCGATGAAAGGCTGTCCTTCTCCTGCCATCTGCGGAAGGTGTATATAGCAGTCATGGAAATTGCCACCGTTTAAGACTCCGACTCCCGCCCCCTGCATGTAAGTAACTGAATATTGATCATTAGCTGTATTGAAAAAATATCCTGCCTGTTTCATAATTTTTCGCATCCTTTCTTTGGTTTATATGGAAAGTATGACAGAAATATTTTTTCTGAGTGTCGATGGCGAGTATCCTCTACCTCATTTTTGCAATTACTTCTTTAAACCTGTCATACATATGATCAGGTATGATTAACCTGCCCACTTTTGCGTTTTCAAAAGCATATAAGTCAACTACAGTCTTTGCGGATTTGCCAGCATCATCAATAAATTCCAGTTCATTGATGGATGTTTCGCTGAATGCATGAAAATTCACACGCATTCCAGCTTTTATCACAAGTTTATCAAGCTTCACTGATGTAAAACAGCCGTCATCGAACTTATGAACATTTGGCGGCAGTTTAATGTCTTTAAGACTGCTGCAATTCGCAAAACAGTGTGCTGATATTGTCTCGATTTTGTTGCAAGCTGACATGTCAACCTGCTGAAGGTTTTTACAGTTGCAGAATACTGACAGCTGTAACTTTGGCGGTTTGTTAGAGAATACCACTTCATGAAGGCCTGAATCTGAAAACGACCTGCTTCCAAGCTCTTTGACCTGACTGAAATCAAATGCTTCCAATGACACACAATTACTGAAAGCTCCGCAGCAGACAACATTTATGTTTGAGGCATTTACCGTCTTTAAGGAAACACAGTTTATGAAAACCCGTTCAGGAATTGTCGTAATTGACTTTGGCAGAGTGGCCTCTGTCAGATGAACACAGTCTTCAAAAGTACTTTTTCCCAGCTTCACTGTCTTATCCGGAACAGTAATGCTTTTTAAGTCAGATGACATAAAAGCCCTAATTCCTATCTGCTTAAGGTTCTCAGGCAGATGAATAGACTCGATGCCGCTGCCATGAAAGGCTTCCTTTTCAATCAGACGGATATTGTCAGGCAGATTGATTTCTGTCAGCATCATTGTACCTCTAAATGCTGCTTCTTTAATGCTTGACAGATTTTCGATGTGTCCTGTGAAAGTGACTGTCTTTAAACTTTTACATTCGCATGCTAATCCCCCAGGAACAGATAATCCGGCAACACTGACAGGAACATTGATTGTCAGTTTCTTCAAAGGTTTGCATTCAGCAAAAGCCCTTTCGCTGATCTTTGAAATGTCTTCAATGATTACATCTGTGACATCGGTTTCTGAAAATGCGCATACACCGACATAAGTATGAGCAGGGATAGTATTTACTGATAGACTGTGACATTTGAGAAATGCCGAGTCTTCTATAAACAACGCTTTGTTTATGTCTATCTCTGTCAGATTTGTGCAGCCACAGAAGCATCTCTCCGGAATGGTTATCTGGTCTGCTTCAAAATTGACAGTGTGAAGATTAGCACAGCCAGCAAACATTGCAATGTCAAGGCTGAAGTTCTCGGGAATATTAATTGACTCAATTTTGATTGAACTGAATACATTGATTCCTGTTGATGCTGCTCTTTTTGGCAGAACCAACTGTTTAATGCCTGCACAGTGAAAAGCATAGTCTCCTATCTCTGCCAAACGCTCTGGCAGTATGACCTCAGCCAATGAAACGCAGCCGTAGAACGCCCTTTCTTTTATGGCGTTAAGTGTTTCAGGGAAATTGATTTTTCTGAGTTTATTGCAGCATGAAAACGCTCTTTCTTCAATGCTCTCAACGCCTTCAGGCAGGATTACTTCTTTCACGTCGGTACTGATAAAACACATTTTGTCAATGATTTTTACATCTGCTGGAATTGTTACTATCTTGCTGCCATTTAAGTTGCAGTCTACGAGTACGCCATCCTCAATTTTGAACACTGGTTCTTTTTTACAAGCTTCTTCCTTGGTATATCCTGTTTCCTTGATAATTAATTCCATGTTTTTCTCTCCTTGTATGCTTGGGTTCATCTTCTTCATATACATACAGGCAGGAATTTCTCCCCGCCTGCTCTTTTGCTACTCGCTGTCTTTATCCGCATCCTTTGTAACCACAGTATCCGAATCTGCTTATTTTGTCACCGATTTAGCGTCTAGGAAGCTTCCACCGTGAAGTATTCAGATCAGTTAGATATTATCCAACTATACTACTCACGTAGCATCCTGCAACTCCAGCAAGGAAAGCCAATACGCCCATGATAATAAGACACACTCCTCCTTTTCTGCCAATGTCGTCCTTTTCATTTGCAACTGTATGCACAATCCCAAATACAAGGAATACAAAACCTGCTAACACGACGAAAAAAGTCAAAGTCTGAATAAATTGTTTCGCTGCCATGATAATTCCACGCCTCTCTTATTTATCCGAATCAGCATCCTTTGTAACAACAGTGTCGCTGCCCTGTACTGTTACCCATCCATGTTTGAGTCTTGCCTCAGCCTCTTTCATGCGGATCAACTGGTCAGTAATTGAGCTGTTAATCTTCGCATTTGCATCAGCTTCTGCCTGCGCTGCAATAACTTTTGCATCAGCATCACCCTGAGCAGCTGTAACCTTGGCTTCAGCGTCAGCTTTTGCTTTGTCAATGTTAGTCTGGTTCTGGATTGCCTGTGTCTCAGCATTCTGCTGTGCTGCAATCTTTGCATCAATGGCTTTTCTTGTATCCTCATCCACTTCCACATTTGATAATGAAACATTTGAGATTGAGATATTGTAATCAGCAAACTTATCAGCAAGATAATCGGTAATAGCCATGTTGACTTCCTCACGCTTTGAACCAATAATGTCTGAAACCTTATATTTGGCGACAACCTCTTTGGTCCATGAAACAATATTTGGTTTTATAAAACTATCCCTTACACCGACCCCGTTAGCCCCTTTAAATCGAGTGAAGACCTTATTCAAAGTGTCCTGCTGGAACTGGTAGCTATATGTAAGTTCAATCGTCATAGCCTTTCCTTCAGACGAACTTGCTGAGAAACTCTCATCTGACGGAGAATCACCTTTCTTTGATGCAGTTAAATATGACTGTTCCAAACCTACCGTGTACAGTGTTGTTTTAACGAACGGGCTCTTAATGTGCCATCCCTGACCAAGCGATTTATCCTGCACGCCTCCGTTCATGTTATACTGGACTGCTGCATATCCCGCAGGCACCCTTACTGTTAACAGATTAATGAATATCACCACAAGGACCAAAACCACAGTGCATACGACCGCTCCCTTAATCCAGTTTACCGTGCTGCCTGCACTCTTTTTACTCATTGCCATTTCCTCTCTTTCGTTATCATCTTTTTCCTGCTTGGCTGCATAATTATACGTCCAGTTGTTTGGATCATCGTAAGTAATATGCTTATCTTTCTTCTTTGACATCGTGTTCCTCACTTTCTTTTTTGTCTTCATCTTTGGCTCCAGGACTCATTCCGGAAAAGAACCTGCCTATCTGTTCAAAATGCTTTGAAAGTAGAATCCAGATGACAGCAAGTCCTATAATTACAAGCATAATAAATGCTCCCATAAAATACAGTGCTCCTTTCGTTTTTATATGAGAAGTATGATAGATTTGATTTTTATGAATGGCTTTCCATATAAAAAATACGTTCTTTCATCCCACTGCTAAAGTAGCAGAATGAAAAAACGCAATATTTTGAATTTTTTACATTCACCTGTCAGCGCATCAATTTTTATCTATTTTCCCTTTTCTTCTTTTGGCTTTTCACATCGCTCAAATTCGATCACGAAAACATAAGGATTCGCGTCCCAACCATAACGATCAAGGTCGGATTTCTTGATAGTAGAATCCCACAATCTCTGAAATAAGAGAAACAATTCAGTGATGAAATCAAATTTACTAGCGCATTCCTTCGGATCTACTTCAATTCCTTCTTTCTGTACACTGAGTCCCGTAATCTCCTGCAACCGCTCCATTCTAACATTCGTAACTTTAAGCCAGATGCGTGCCGCTTCTTTCGGCATGTGGATAGATGGTTTCCATTTTGTAATGTCTGCAATATCATCTCTCCGCCAATCTTCGTAGTAATAATATCCATTTGGAGCCTTTTTCCATGTCTCCCGGACATACAGGATATCATCTGCATGATATGGTGGATTCCATCTTCTATTCAATTCCTCATCTGTAATATCCTCAGGAAGACAAAAGTTATTCATATTCATCTCTCGCGCTGTTTTGCTCGGATATCCCCATGTACCATAATCACTGCCTGCGAGCCTGTAGCATAATTTGCCCTGCGGCTGTGGTTTTACAATTCTTCTTGTGCAACTCTTTCTACCTTCCAGAATCGCCTGAACCATTTCAGTGTTAAACAAAATCGGCTTAATTGCCATCTATTCCACCGCCTTTCACAATCTCGATTGCATTTTTGCTTATTATTAAGTTATGATTCATCATCGTTCCGTCACCCATGTTCACATCTGCAGTAAACTATTTACTTACATTGAGAGTATGATAGATTCAAGAAACTTCTATAGGCTTCTATATAAGTTTTTACCTAAGTGCAAAGAAAAAGAGAATCTGCTACAGACTCTCTTTATCATTCTTTGGTCGTCTCTATCTTTATTTATTTCTGTTTTAATACAAAACACTGTGAGTCACATCAAAATTATATTGTTCTTTATCAAATAATGGATTTTCAGCTCTTTCTTTGCTACAATACTTATTTTCAACAATATAATTAATTGCTTCTCCGCTTCGTTCATACCATTCAGTACCATATTTATCAATGAGGATTGTCTTTATCTGTTCTTGAGCAGTATAAAGATCTATATCATTTTTGATACACTCAAATGCCATATTCTCAATTAATCCAGCCGCTTCTAAATTTCCCATTAAATTTTCTTTCCCATTTAAAAGACTTGTTTGTCTAAAATATTCTGGTGAAAACATATACAAATTCCTTTCTTGACCTATTACAGTTACCAGCCAATTCAATATACCTGTCTTTCTCCATTATTTGAAAATGATTTTCCTCTCTTTCATTAGTCTGTCTCCAAATTATCATCCATTTTGATCACTTTTGTATCAGGATTTTTCTTCCCGGTACTGATGATACTTAATACCTTATTTCCATGCAAATCTTCTGTTTCTTTGAATTTATATTTGACACCATCAGACTCAAACGTGCCATCATAATCATCAGAATCGCAGAGCCAGATAATAAATGGTTTCGCTGTGGAATAATCCAGTGCGTCAGGATATTCTGCTACTATTTTATTCTTGACATATTCACAATGAGCTTCCTGTTTTTTTACTTCAGCTTTGCAGTCCTGATAGACTTTATATATTAAGACACCTCCCGAAATGCACATACTCCATAAAATAATGGAAATAAAAATTCTACATACCTTTTTGCATCGAGAGCCTAACAAAAATGTGAATCCTGCCGTCCCCAAAAATATAAGAAATAATCCAATTAATATATCACCCATGTACAATTTTCCTTTCCGTCTGGAGCTGTCTGAACCATTTCAGAGTTAAATGAAATTAGTTTAATTAACATCTATTCCACCTCCTTACCATCCAAATATTACATAACCTGGCATTAATCCATATTCCGGAGCATCGCGCAAAATATACACTATATTTCTGCCGACCTCGCGTCCGGTATACTTTTCACCGTTCCACTCCTTAAGGATTACTGCATCACCTATCCGCAAATCATCCTCATCCTTGCAGATTTCAAACTTTTTCTTATCATGGATGACCGCATCAAAGTACTTCGGCAATATCTTCTTTTCTACAATTTTATGCATTCACTCCACCACCTTTCATAAACACAAGCCAATGCGTATCAGCTCTTTTATTTCCAAATACAGGCTTGTAATCTATATTTTTTAGTATTTCTGACAACCTTATCTGTTGTTCATTCCATTTAAAAATGAGTGTTCCATACGGTTTAAGTACTCTCATACATTCGCTAAAACCTCTCTTTATATCACTTGCCCAAGTGTCTGTTAATTTTCCATATTTCTTAGCCAGCCACGAATTATCGCCAACTTTAATTAAGTGAGGTGGATCAAACACAACTAAATGAAATGTGCTGTCAGGAAAAGGAATATTACGAAAATCCCCTATAACATCTGGCTTTATTTTCAGTTTACGTCCATCGCAAAGAGTATCTTCTAATTCTCTGCAGTCCATAAAAACTACATTGGGATTGTTTTTATCAAAGTAAAACATTTTACTTCCACAGCATACATCCAGAATTGGCTTCATCTAATTGCTCGCCCTCCTATTCCATGCTTTAATAGCTTTTTCCGTACTTCTCTCGATATTTTTCATAGTATTATCCTCATTGCTCGTGTTTGGGCAAAATCCCTCTGTCCGCGCTCCACATTTACATGCGCACCAAATTGTCAAACCATAAGATTTCATAACTGCTTTAATTTTTGCTTCTCTACCACAGAATGGGCATGGTCTTAATTCTTCACTCATTGTTCATCCTCTTTTCTTCTAGGTCGTTTCGCTTCTGATTGAAGCCATTTCCTAACTTCCACATTACAATTTGTGCAAGTTTTATGTGCGCTACAATCGCATTCCCCAATACCAGCAAGACATTCTTTGCTAAGTCCTGTAATAAGCTCAACTAACTCTTTATCCGACATATTCCTTATCTTGTCGGCATTAGTGGGCACTTTGCGATCTGGTATTCCACTCGTACACCCACTCAGACTAGGAATTTCAACATGGTCCAAACAGACATTTGCATTATTGCACTTGTTACATTTCATTTTATGAGCACTCCTTTTCTAAAATGGTCCAATAGTTGTTTATTATTTTTGAATTATAATCACGGATTGTCATTTCCAATAACTCATCCAGTCCGCCCATTTCAATGACTATTTCTGTATTAAGTTCTGACAACAACAAGAAATACTTAATTTTATCAGCCTGATTTAACTGATTCCATAAACTGTCAAGGAAAACAAAACGATACCTGCTTAAATCTTCACCATATTGTTTAGCCCACTCAATAAACTTAAATATATTTGGACTATAATGATGATTACATTTTAATAATGTATTTTCATTAATGCTTGTTATATGTTGTGGTATTGCAGTTATAACATCTTGTCTATATTTTAAAAATATCCCTGGAAATGCCTTTCTATAAACATCTCCATAAGTGCCTATTGCTTCTGGATAACAAATAATATTTATTTTATTATCTTCTTTTACATTTGATAAAATATAAAATGACTTTCCACTGCCGGTTTTTCCGATTACAATTCTATGTAACTTCTGATATTTATTTTTCATAATTTTAATTTTCTCCCTTCATCCTTTCATACTCAGCAAAATCAATTCCTTCTCTTCGACATTTTAAGATATCTCTAAACAATCCGTCTGGATGGCAATCTTTTCTATCTCTTTCGCCATGTGACAGTATACTCTTTGCTTCTCTCTGTTCTGCATCAATGTTTCCATAACAAGAATGTCTTTAATCTCATTCATTTCCCTCACCTCTGCCAATTGTTTTTGATTTTGTATTAAGTATGATAGATTTTGTACCTACCTATAGCCTTCTATATAAGTTTTGCTTTGCCGTTCCCGGCGCCATCCTTCCCTCGTCTAATCGCATTTTTAAAATTTGTATAATCATTTTGTTATCAAACTTCAGGTCGGTTGTAATCTCCGGCACCTGTTCAAACTTCGCAAGCAGTCCATTGCAATAGAACGTCCTGTCTGAATCCGTAACAGGTTCCTTTAACAGATATCTTGCAACGAATGCCATCATGTCTTTGTCAACACACTTAACCTTTATGCTGCAGCCTGCATTGTCCATTGAATAAACATTCTTGATGTAGCCGTCAACACAGTATCCATAAATCTTATGCAGAGAAAAAACTTCCGTGTTCATATATGACACCTGACCGGATATTTTATATATGTCAGCTATTACTTCACGCCTGTTTTCCAGATCAGTCACATCAAAGATAATTTCATCAGCAAGAAATGCCGCCACATTCTCTTTGCCAATAACTTTTGCATGCAGAATATCTGTCAGCAGTTTATCCATAAGAACCTTTTCGTAAGCAGTCTGTCTCTTCGGATTAAGATTGCCCATGATAACCTGACGAATGTACTTGCTGTTTATGATGTGCTTATTATCAGTAAACCTACTGATAAATTCTTCCCATGTATTGGATCCGCCAAATATATCATCACAGTATTCGCGTAGCGCTGAAAAATTAGCCTTTTTCATATCAATGCTTAAGAACACTCTGCCGTTATTTTCAGGTTTGTATATCTTGCTTACCGGGAGCCCTTTGTTTTTTATTGAAAAATCATTGATACCATAAGCGGTGAAAAGCTGAAAACCTTCTGTACTCCTTACAGCTTCAATCGCTTCGTCCTTTATGCGACTATAGTCAGCAAAATAATCCATAGCACTGTCATACTTTGTAAGTTCATTCTTAAATAAATCCCATTTGCTTACAGAATCATACAGAAAATCAAACAGTTTGAGTCTGTCTGAAAAGTATGGTTCATCGAATATGTTAACAGGAATATCGCAGTCCTTGCAGAACCGCTGTCTCAATTTGATCTCGTTGTTCATATATTTTCCCCTCTTTTTCTTTCTTGTCTATAATAAGTATGAAAGATTTTATACTCGTGTATTGCTTTCCATATAAAAAAGAGACCGCCTCCAGTCTCTTTTTTGTCAAAAGCATGGTTAAGATTCTTTAACCTCAACAACTTCCAGCTCGCTTTTCCAGTCAAACATGTCACTGCTTAAGCTGTTTGCCATATTAAGAGCCTCTGCTTCCGAGCAGGCCATGACCTTTGCAGTACCATGATTGACTGCATGAACGATGAACTCTTTCTTTTTTCTGACAATATTCTCTGCCGCCCACACTGGAACGATAGTAACCGATACCTTGGTATGACCGCGTACTGCGCCCCACATACCCGGTTCTGACTCAGGACATGTTATTGAGGCTGCAGCTTCTTTTGAAAATCCACTTAATCCTGTCAAGCTTAGCAACTCTGTGAAAATACCGTTTCTATCAGTTCTCTGGAACATTTTCCGTTCTTCCCCTTTTGAACCGGATATAGTCACTATGACAACAAAATCATCAAAAGAAAGCTCATCTTCAGACATCAGTCCGTGTTCAACACAGTACTTTGCCATATGCAGCCCATGTTCTCTGCTGTCATATTTCTTTACGACTTCTGGTGTAATTCCTCTGTCGAGAAGTTCTAAGTATACAGTATCCTCATCTAATCCTTCGGTAACAGCATTGTCCCAGATTTCTTTGAGCTTGGATGGCATGTCAATATCTGCCTCTGTTTCAACGTATACAAGATGGCCTGCTGCATGAGAAGTCATGAAAAGTACTTCAAGATTATCGAAAGTCTTTACGACTGCATCATTACGCCCCTGTTCAAGCACGTCACGTAAAATTTCCACAGTAATCTTCATTCCTTGTACTCCTGGTGTTTCATCCATCAGATACAGTGTTTTGTCGTCCTGAGAGAATTGTGCAAAACCGCGAACCCAGTTTGGTTTATGTCCTGCACCAAAGCAGATAATCGCGCCCTCTCTCATGTTTTTAAGTGCTTTTAACATAGCTTTTGCTTTCATTATTGCTTTCCTCCACTTTTCTTTATTTTTTGTTACATGAAAAGTATGTCAGAAAGTTGTATATCGAAGGCATGCACAAAAAAAGACACCGCTTTTGCGATGCCTCTTTTTTATTATGATTTTTTCAGATTGTTTTCATCTGCCTGTCAACAATTCTTATTTCTGCAGGCAATTTCTCATAGCCAAAGAGCTTACCGCCCCTGCCGATGTCCGATAAAACAATGCTGTTCGCAGTCGGATACTCGTCAAACTCCGTAATGGGGTCATTAAGCTCGTATTCGGCGATAACATCATCAACACTGTCAGAAAGCCACAGAACATACTTGATGTCTTTCCCAGTCTTTTCTTTCACCGTATCAAGGATTCTTCTGACAAAAGCCTTTTTTTTCTCTTCTGCAACAGACTTATCCTTTTCTTCAAAAATATCTGCAAAATACGAAGTTTTTGAAAATTGCAGGTCATCTGACAGATGTATCACATCTTCTACTATATCAGTATCCTTTAAAATACTATCAGCAAGAGTGTCAAGAATGTCTGCGTTCCACAGCTCAAAAATCTCATGAGTCATGACATCTACAGCATTCCTGTAACCATCGTTAAAGATGCCATCAGACCTGTAACCAACTGGTTCCTTTACTTTAACAGTGACAACATAATTAACATCGTCATATTCAAGTTCCCAGTCACCTGTATACTCATCTTCCGGATCGGTATACGCTTTCTGAAAACCGTTCTTGTCAAAAAGAACAGCCTCTGTGTAAGGTTTATTTTCTCCATCACAGATAACAATCTTAATATCAGCCTGCATTCCATCCGGGAAAACAGCGGTGCTAATAATAGTCTCATCTCGTTTAAAACCATATTTGTCGTAAATTTCATCACCTGTCATTGATAACAGATGATTAACGAAATCCAATTTCTTCTGTTCCAGAGCAATCTCCGCTCTTAGAGTGTATGCCTCTGTCATGCCGTCAATAAAACAGCCGTCACAAGCCTTTTCTTCACAGTATTTACAGAAATCTGTTTTAATGTCCTCCTGTGCGGTTCTGACTTTTTTTGCGATTTCTCTGTTAAATGTATTTGCCATAATATTTTTTGTTCCTCCTTAATATTAATCCTCAACAACCAACGTGAAATAATTATCAATTACTATCTCATCGCCAACCTTGATTTCGCTCGCCGGTACTGTCTTGCAGCCTCTTGGCGAATTGTCCTTTCTTGAAAAGGTTGTCACTCCGTTGTTTGCACGTTCTATAACCTCGCTTAACGTGATTATATGTTTACTCATACTTTTCTCCCTTCTACAGCACTATTCCAAACTCATTCTTAAGGATATCCTCAAACTGCGGATCTTTTTTGCAGTACTCCTCAAGGAATTTTTCGTATGTACATGGGGCAAACTCCCTGTGTACTGCTTCTCTTTTATCACTATCCATGAGCACAGCGATTGCATCCATGACATTTTTGTTAATCATTTTGCTCATTTTTTTATGGATACAGCTTGACATACTTCTCTGTCTCCTCCTCTATCTTCTTTAGATCTTTGTTTGTGAATCCGCCGTTTTTCTCAACCTCATCAACTTCTTTCGGAGAAAGGCCGAATATTGAAATAAGCACATAGCTCATCTCAAGCATTGCTCCGTGATTATCAGTATTTGTTTCCCCTGTCTTAAGTTTTTTACATGCACCGTAGTATCTGTTTTGATACCTGATGCGTGCGTTGTTCCATTCCTCAACAATATTACTCATACTCATTTTGTTTTCCTCCTTTTTTCTTTTTTATATGGAAAGTATGATAGATTTTGTGAAAACCATGTCTTTCCATATAAAAAAAGACGCCAGATATTCTGACGCCTCTTTTTCAGCCAATAATCTCGAATCCATTTGGCACACCATTATAGTATGCAACGAATCCATAGTTCCCGTTCGAAAACTGAACCATGTCATACCCTTCCTTTATTGCAAGATGCTGGATTGCAAACTCAATCGGCATCTCAACAATCCTGTCGGAAGTATACGGCGAGCTGTGAAAATGACACAGGAAGTTTTTGTCTCCCAGTCCCAGGATTTTTCTTTTCTCTTCCTGCTCTTTTACGATTTCCTCCGGTTCGTTCTCCAGAACACGGGCTTTTGTGATTATAATAAAATCGCTCATTTTATTTTCTCTCCTTTTCTTCTTTTTTCTTTTTATATAGAAAGTATGATAGATTTTTCAAATCGGATGATCGTGTCTATTGTTCAGATGGGAGCAAAAAAAAGAAAGAGGGCAAGCCCCCTTTCTTTTTCATTCAGCAGCTACGTCGACAAGCTGTTCATCGAAACACACCGGCTCAATATAATTGTATTTTGAGTCATTTTTGCTAATGCCGTATTTTTTACAGATGACGTTTGGCACATAAACATCGAAATCACCGTAATTGAAGCAATTACAGTTGTTTTCATAAATCATTCTGCCCTCTGGGGTAGTACAGTACTCTGTGCTGGCTTTTTTTATTGATTCTAAAACATCTTTCGAAGTCATGCCGTCCTTTGCACTGATTAAGAGGCAACAAATTCTTACATTTGTTCCTTCCTGTTCATACGTAGGTATTACAAACTCTGCCATAATACATACCTCCTTTTTTCTTAATTTAAAAAAAAGTATGTTAGAACTAATTTTTTTCAAAAGCTTTGCTTCTTCTATATAAACCCGCACAAAAAAAGAGAGCCACTTCTGACTCTCTCCTTTTTTACTGGATATTTTATTTTTCGCACACACTTCCGTCTTTGTAAACACGCATGCACCTCAAATCTCCTCCTGTTTCACCTTTTATCTCAGTGAAGTCAGGGGCTTTATAGACATCATATATGATTTCAAGTTCCTCCATGACATCATCCACCGCCTGCTTGAATTTATCCACAGGATTCTTCGCCGCTGTGGCATCAAGCTTCTTTTTAGCCTCTGCAAAAGCCTTGTCTGCCTTTGAACAGCGCGCCTTTGCTTTTGCTATGCGCTCGTTTGCTGTTACACTGTACAGGCCCTTAAAACTGCCACATACAGGACACGCCTGCTCTATATCACGGCATCTGCGCTCTTTCATAACTTTAGTGCTTATCTTACTTCCGCATTCGCGGCAGGTAACATATGCAGCTTTTACATTAAAAGGAAAAGTGTCCTTATAAAGCTTTTCCAGCTTCTCCCGCTCTGTCTCAAGGCGAAGCTTTGTTGTTTCAAATTGTTTTTGTGTCATTTTTCATTCCTCCTATTTTCTACGCCTCGACAACCTTCCAGTTGTCGGCGATCCTTTTACTCGGTATGTAAGCTGTACCGTCTGTTTTCAGCCAGAACGGACGTTTGAACTGATATGCCGGAGCGCTTTTTACAGCTCTGTATGTTTCGTCGCATATCGTCCACTCTATCACGGTTCCAACCGGAAGCGATGACAGCTTCGGCTTGGCTGCCTGCTCAAGACAGCGCCTTCGCCACTCAAGTGCCCACTCATCATCTGTCTCACTGAGCAGATTAATGATAGACTTTGGACAATCGCATTGTGCGGGACCTGAGAACTCACTCATGTCCTTGTAGAAAAATTCACCTTTTTCTACTGCCGTGAGGAATACGTATCCGCATACCTTGCCATCATTTATCGGCTCATAAATGTCCTTTCCATTCTTATCTTTGCCAGCATATCTGACCATGGATTTTACTGCAGCATAATATGTGCTGCCTTTCATGGCTGATTTAAGCACAAGGAAGTTTCCTCTGTTTAATCCCTCCATGAAATAAGCGTCGCACTCAGCCTTGCGGTCAATGGCGCCTCTTTTTGTAAAATGTGTCGGGTAATAACTTGTCCATCCCATTATTGTTCCTCCTCTTCATCATCATCTTCTTCTACGACTTCTCCGTTTGTATATCCTTCGGATATCTTCTGAAGGATATGCTCCTGCGAGCACTCGCTTAAGTCGTCAAATCTTACTGTTTCTCCTTCGAGTGTGATGTTAAAATCAACACCCCACCAGCCTGTTTTTGTCATTTTTTGTTTCCTCCGTTTCTCTTTTAATAAACCTATGGTTTTAACATATTATCTTTTCTTATTGATTTCATTTGCGCATATACAAGCTGCCAGCAGTCCAGCTTCTGCACTGCTATCTGTGTTGCTAATTACATCTTCTAGTAAATTCATAAAAGAATCTCCTTCTCCGTGCTCTCTCTGTGGGTTTCTTGTAACCATTTCTGGCATTAAAACCTCAATAATATCACGTTCTCCCATACCGTCAATACTATTTGTATCACCACGATTTAAAGCAACTTGTTTTCCATATGCAATCGCCTTTTCTCTTTCAAGAGCATTAAAATAGTTTTTATTGCTAATGTTTGGATTATAATCATATTGTATAAAAAATCCTGTTCCTCCGTGATTGTGTCCAAGTCCAAAAGTTGTAACATTGTACATTGGTTCTCCGCAAGTTTCCCAAACCTTACCATCAAAAATCACATAATTCTCTGCCCTTGAAGAAATGGTCTCTTTACATTTTTCTACATCGCTTTCCTTTACGAGGGATTTTTCAGTAAAATCTTCTCCACCTTTCCAATATGGGGCATAATCCTGTATTCTCTGCTTAATATAGTCAAGCGGCTCAAAGTTTGTGCTAATCGCCGTTCCATGTGAAATTCTTACTGGCTTGAATAATTTGCCATTATATGTTCTCATTTCTTCCGAAAACATTTTATATTCACCGTTTCCATCAAAATCATCATAAGATTTTGCATTTTCATATACACTTTGATAATCATGTATGATAAAAGCAACTGGAAAATCTTTTTCAATCAATTCTTTAATATTTACATCTATATTATTCTTTACATAACGCTGTCTTAAATTTCTACATCTTTTTGTAGGTAAATACTTTTCCATGTTCCAAAATTCAATATTAAATACCATATGAATCAACCATCCTTTTCCAATAATTCAATTCCTGCAGACAAGATAATGTCTGCCGTTAATGATAATCGCATTCCAGCCTGAGCTTTCTGCTGTATACCAGAGCTGTTCAAACTTTACATATCCCTCCATTTCCTTTGTGTACTTGAATGGAAAATCCACATACCCAAGATCATGAAGAACATATCCTTTCTCCCAGTCTGTAAATATGAAGCCGTTGCCGTCATTGTAGCAGGCGGTTTCATTGTCAAAATCAATAATGACAAAGTCATCCGGTTCCTTCTCCTCTATCTCGCTTAGAAGAAATGCCTCAGCAAGAACTATGAGATTTTCCTCTCCAAAACGTTCAACAAGCTTATTAAGCGTCAATATGCCTGTAAGCTCTTCTCCAACCGGAGAGTCAGCGATTATCCACTCATCTTTACCTGTCAGTTCCTTTAATTTTCCTGAGTCCATTGGAAGTGAAACTTCCACGTCCTCATCCGTTGTTATGTTTCTTAAAAAAACATCCATATTCAATTTACCTCCATTTTTCTTTTTATATGGAAAGTATGTTAGATTTTGCGTAAACCGGCATATAGTTTTCCATATAAAAAAGAGCCGCATCTGCGACTCTCTTTGTAAAAAATGAATTTTTATTTTTTAACCTCAATGCTGATTCTTCCGTAATACGGGATTATAGCGCTAATCTCTCTGTTCTGAATTCCCTCAGGAATGCTCGCATAATCAACGGAATGCGGGGCAACAAGCCATCTTCCGGTATGCTCTCAAATTTCCGATTTCTTAAAATATTTTACGCCAATCGATTTTCTGCCAATTCATTAAATTAAAATATTTTTCTTCAAATGAATTCTCTTTAATGAATTTATATGGAAGCACATATCGGCATGAATAAAAAATCATACTTATATCAGAAAGGCCAGCCTTATAAAACAAACCAGAGGAGGTGAATTCCATGAGACAAATGAACCAGATGCCGTACATTATCGGCGCGGTAATACGCATATATCCAAGCAATAAACAGAAGCGCATTATCGCCAAAAACGACGGTGCCGCGCGTTTCATATACAACAGGCTTGTTGCCCGCGACAAGGAACTTCATGCCCTTGGCAGGGTCAAAAGATACTGTGAGCCTGTAGCTGCACGCATTTCATATCTTAAATCTCTTGGAACAAACCTCTCGGATTTGAAGGCTGCATATCCATTCCTTAAGGATAAGGAAATTGATTCCCTTGCTGTCTATAATGCAAAACAGAATTACCAGGCCGCATGGAACAACTTTATGAAGGTCCCGGGCACGTCGATACCAACGTTCCATAAAAAGGGATATTCAAAATCATACCAGACGAACTGTCAGTATCCTTCGGGATGCACCGACATCAAAAAAGGCAGTGTACGCATGCTTGACCGTAAACATGTCCAGATTCCAAAGCTGGGTTCTGTCAAGTTTAAGGATTCCGGCATGTTGCAGCACATTTTTGCCAGAACATCAGAAACGCGCATAGGCTCAGTAAAAGTTGCAATGGACAGCTGCGGTGACTACTGGATATCCATGCAGATTGGCTCGGTATGTCCGTTTCACAACGCAATGCCCGCAGTCGGACACGGTGTCGGAATAGATGTAAATGTCAAAAACCTTTACACGGATTCGGACGGCAATGAAGCTGAAAATCCAAAATTCTACACAAAAACAGAAAAGAAACTTGCCAAGGCACAGCGAAAGCTCTCACGACGCATGGAGCGTGCCAAAAAAGACGGCAGGTCTTTATGTGATGCAAAAAACTACCAGAAGCAGAGGCTTAAAACTGCAAAAATAAGCAGGTCTGTATCCCGCAGGCGTAAGGATTACCTTAATGTCCAGAGTAAGCGTTTAGTCGAAAGCCAAGACTTTATATTTACCGAGAACTTAAGCTCCAAAGCCATGATGAAGGATAACGACTATGCCAAATACATAGCTGATGTCGCATGGAGTAAATTCATCACAATGATAAAATATAAATGCGGATTCTATGGCCGCATATTCGGCAGGGTTCCGGCTAAAAACACCACGCAGATGTGTCATGTGTGCGGATTTATACTTACCGGTGACAGCAGGCTCTCATTCAATGACCGTTCGTGGACATGTCCTGACTGCGGTACTTTCCATATGAGGGACCACAACTCTGCCATAAACATAAAAAACAGCGGAACCCGGCTGTATTTACCAGATTCCGCTTTATAAAACAATGAATACACGTAGTTTGACAACTCACTACGCAACCGCTCCTTTACTGGTGTGCCGCTGGCTGTCACTTCCGCGGAAGGACTTTCAAGCACGCTTTATCCGAGTAAGCTGTCTTCACAGACACGGATGTTCACATAAACTTACGGTCTACAGACAGGCTCCCGACAACGTCGGGAGTAGTTGACTTTTTCGCTGACAACCGTTTCCATACAAAATGTTATGCAAACTCTCAAGGCTTGCATCTGCTTCTGTTATAGGTTTTTCATTTACAAAAGCTTGATACCACCAATCATCATGTTTTACTATAATGTTAATTATTTTTCCGTTATACACTTTTCTCCATGTTTCAATTACCATACTTATCACCTTTCTTCAAGAAATTTCCGTTTCATAGGTTTATCTTATCCTTGCACAAGTTATAGATAATACCTCGCATTCTTCAGTTTCTGTTTCTGAAAGATATTCACTTATTTGCTATTCGGATAGCTTCATTCATCACTTTTTCGCAGTCTTCATTTTCTTTTTTTGTCATTTATTTATTCCATTCTTTCAGACCTTTGATGTTTTTGACTTAGTCGAACCATCTTACAGCAATGCCTTGCTCATTAATTTCTTTTCCGTCATGACCGCAATCGTCATCGTCTAACTCGACAACTTCATGAGTGTCATGATATGGAACATATTTTAATTTTTCTTCCGCTTCTTTCCGGTCTTTCGCCAACAGATAACCGTCTGCAATCACATTACCTCCGACTTTTGCTTGCCAACTGAAAATTTTCATATTGTCAATTTTCTCCTTTTCCTTCATAATCAAAAATACTTGCGTTAGCATGGTTATCGAGAATATCTTCTACCATTTCGTGTACTTCAATTGCAAGTTTTTCCGTTTTGTCTGCTACAATTCCGTCTAAGCCACTAATTCTATCTAACTCTTTTGTAATGTAATTAATATTTCTTGTTGTTCTACTCATCTTATCCTCCATATGAAATCATCGTTTCATCTTACTTCGGCATTGTAATAGTTATTGTCGTTATCACATTCCAAAATGAAATATTTTCCATTTTCAGATGAAATCCACCTGGCACCACTGAATTGCCTGGTATGTGATATGATAATCGCTGAATTCAATGTATGCACGGAATTCCCTGCCACAGCCGTTGCTGACATCATCGACGTCATCAACGTCATCAACACTCACACAGACATCATCCGGGTCATTTTCTATGTCCTCCTTTGCAAGCTCTGCAAGCTTTGCTCTTACTTTATCTGCAGTTCCTCTGAATCTGTATACTAATGTGCCATCAGCCGCCGTATTTGCGACTGCAATAATCCAGTCAGACTCATAATCATCGTGTTTTGACATACTTTTTCCTCCTTATTTCTTTACCTGTCAGCATTTTTTCTAGTTCTGGTCAACTATATGACCGTCTTCGTCGAATAAGATACTGTATTTGTTGCTATAATATTCCACTTCGTCCTCCGGACACTCTGCTTCTTCAAGGTCCGCTTCGCCACGCTCCAGTGCAAGACAACGCACATTTTCTCTTGCATTGTCCTTGGCTCTTAAGCCGCTTTCTCCGCAGCCGCAGCCTTCTGCTGCCGCATAAATCTCATCCCATGTGTATTTTCTCATTGACATGTTCCTCCAATCCTTTCTCACAGTTCCTGCATGGCTAATCTTTCTGCAATGACTTTGCCAAGTGCATTCCTGATGTCTTTGTAACTGCCCCCGCTGTCTGTATTGATGGCATGTTTTGTCACTTCATTCACTACAGCATCGCCAATGGTTTCATCTGCTCCTGCTTTGTTATTCAGGATATCCTCTGCATACTCACTGCCGACCAGTTGCGAGAGCAGTTTTGCAGCGTCAGAGCGTATGAGCTGTTTCATTAAAGATAGAGACTTGCAGTCCCTCTCCTTTGTTTCTTCAATATCCATTTTTTGTTGTTCTCCTTTCTTCTTTTTTATATGGAAAGTATGTTAGACTTTTCAAAAACGCCAGAATTTATTAAATTTTTGATTTTTTTGCAAAAACGTTAGAAAAATAAATCATACTTATGCCGGAAGTTTTTCAAAAGCTTTCTCCTTTGTAAACGGGAACCGGAAATATCCGGTTCCTATTTTTTTTGCATGAAAAAAGAGCCCCCATCTGGAGCTCTTCTTTTTATATGGACAATAAAGTTAATATTCACTAACAGCTGCAAATGATACAGCCTTGGCTCTTTTTTTAGTATCGTGTATAACCTCTTCGCTTTAATTCTGACTTAATTTCATTGCTTTCCTTTGTTATCAAATCACTTTTGTATGCGGATATATGCCAATCTTGTAATTCTCCGTCTATTTCATCTAATCTATGAAAAAGCATATAATCATCAATATTAGAAAACTTATTCATCTTTTTACTTTTATCAGATGCAGGAAATATTTGCATTTCCAATTCATGTAATATCGTTTCAATCTCACTGTTCATATGACTAATGGCAAGACTATAACCCTTATCAACTGCGTTTTTAGGCTCTGCACAATCTTCGTCACGTTCTGCCATTCTATCTTGCAACACTTTGAAATAAGATTTCAAATTTTCAAATTCTGTTCTAATCATAAATGGTCCTTTCTTTAAATCCTAATTTTCAGTTTAATCATTTATTGTTTTGCTATGAGTTTCAATGCATCATTTCCGTATGCGCTATTGATTAAATCTCCATTTTCCCATATTTCCAAATGAGGAAATGCTTTATCTTTGCACATTTCAGATAAATTTTTTTTGATTTTTTCTACATTTTCACTAACACAAACAACTGCTTCTTTACTACTTTCATCATGATATAAAGTATATATTTTCATACTGTTCACGCCTCCATTGAATTTCAGTTTGTATTGCTATATTGTTTGCAATATAGCAATCATTAGCAATGAGCCAAATATTATTACCAATGCTACAACTGGCAAGATATGCGCAACTTTGCGTTCCTCATTAGCTTTTTCATCATCATAATTTCTTCTTTCCATAGTCTTTAATCCTCTCTAATCTAAATTCCAGTTTAATTTTTTCTAACGCGTAATCATATAACATCTCTGTTTCATTTTCACTTAATTCAACTATAATAGGACTATCTAATGATCCACAAAAATCCCAAACTGAAAAATAAATTCCTTCACGTTCTTTTGTACTATGGTTAAAATGCACAAAACACATAATATATTCTGTTTCACAATCTATATTACATTCTAATTTTTCAATTCCATTATGTTTTATCTCAAATTCTACAGAATCAACTTTCACTTCCTTATTATCCTCTGTATAAGGTGTGTGAGGTCTAATCCAGTCAATATTTGTGATTGCAGACTCTTCTACTATGTTTTCTCTTTGAATATCCATATTATTCATTCCTTTCCAATTTTCAAACGAAATGCGATTTCATATACACCAATATTCTTCTCCATCCATTGCTCGCTTGACTTCATCAATGGATAAATCGTATAAGTCGGCAACAAAATCTATTGCATTATCAATAAATGGAGCTGATGCGAACTTTTGTCTATCCCTTAGACAACTGATTGCCTGTTGCAAATTCCTTTCTTTATGCAACAATTCCTGCTGCTTTGTTTCTGCATATTTTTCATAATTATTCTTTGTTGTAAAATCCATTTTTAATCCTCCTGTCTTTCACATGAATCACGTATTTCTAACTATCACTTTCAATCAAGTAATTCAGGACATTTTCAATATAAGAACATTCGACATCTATAACACATTCCTTTTTAAGTTTGCTCTGTATATCTAAAATATCTGAATCATATAGATGACTGATTCCAATTTTTTCTTTTTCATCGCAAATTTCTATTATTGTTTCAACTGTAGATACAAATATCCGCAATGAACAATCCAGGCAAATCATTCTGTTTGCCTCATCATTTGTCTGTCTGCAAGCTCTGCCATAATATCCACATATACAAGGCACATTACATTTACTTTCATCACTTGTAATATTATTTCTGATACAATACTTTTCAAACTCCTTTTGTTTTTTGCTTGTTATAATTGGAAACATGCAACCATCTCCTTTCCCTTGAAACACGCATTTCACGAGTTGAATAAAGGAATGCATTTTCCCATCAACTCAGAATTGTAGCAACCGTAATTTCCATCTTGTCCACTGCATAATATTTCACTATGCTTATCACAAAATCCAGCAATCACTTTTTTATCTATATAATTACCTAAAGCCATTTTATCTTTGGCGATTACATAACCATGCCACATTTTCGCTGTATTTCCACATATAACACATTTCTCCGTTTTTAAATGCTGCATACAATTACCTTCCTTTCCAAAGAAACGCGCATTTATTCACTTATTTTAAAGGCATCTTCTGCGCATATCCTTGCGTTCCCACCTTCAAGTAATATTTTATATTCTGCAAACGGCCTGTACTCAACAGGCATTTCATCCTTCGCGCCGTAACAGCCTTCATCAATGCACTCCGCCATCGCGCGTGCCTGCTTTTCTGGCATGGCCTTAAGTTCAACTTTTGTCATTTCAGCATCAGATGAAACTTCATCACTGACACCCATTTCCTCAGTGTCCCATGTAACTTCTCCTGTCGGCCTGAGTCTTTCATCAAGGTGAATGTATGCATATGCTTCGCCATAATTAAGGCGTACCCTGTCAGATACAGATGCTCTGATACTACCGTCTCTGTTACATGGCCATTCAGTTGAAATGAACGGATACTCATGTGTCAGATACCTGTACAGTTCTGGGGTCGGTTTGTTTTTTATGATGTCATTTGCAACCGCGCTAAGCAGGTTGATCTGGTTAATCCAGACCTTTCGCATGTCTGGCAAATTCGGCAGTTTTTCCTTACTGCCAAGAATGTCCTCTGTCAACTCAAGGATTTTCTCTATATGCTCTTCGCATTCATCCATATCATCAAGCGTCTCCGAGTATTCCACAAGCCCGGCATTTGCAAGATTCGCTTCGCGGTTTATCACGCTGACCGCATCCATTGCGCACACAGCCTTTTTGAGCCATGCTGCAAGGCTTTCCTTTTTCTTTGCAATCTTTGAAGCCTCTGTCTTTGAAAGACCAGCTTCTTGCAGCATTTCTTTAATGTATTCCATTTTGTTCCTCCATTTCTTAAATCACAAACCTGACGATGCCCTTCTTATTTGGAAGATCCATAAACTCGCCATGTCCGCCGTGTCTTATGGCTCTGGCTTCGGTTCTTGTGTAGCCACAGCCGTCGCACCAGTCGCTGCAGAAATCATTCCAGTCTGCATACCACGCGCAGATTTCAGGTTTAATGTTATATCGTCTGACATGTTTTGTAATTTTGGCTTTGACCGCATCTGTCACCTTGATATATTTGTCAAGGTATTCAATACTTTCAGCCATGATTTTTGCCATTTCTTCAGTTCTTTTCATGAATGTTCCTCCTGTCTACTTCCTACATGTATCACCAGATCTGCAAGCTCGTTCTGCAGTTCATCAAGCCTTAAAGCCTGCTCCGGGGATATGTCCCCGCTTTTAATGTCATTTTTTCCTGATATTCAAGAAAAACATCGTTTGTTTTCTCTTCTATCAGCTCCAACAGTTCCTTTTTGTCCATATTTAGTTCCTCCTTTTTTCTTTTTATATGGAAAGTATGTTAGAAAGTAGAAAATTGCATCAAAAACCCCGCCTAAAAGGCGGGTTTTATTAACTGCATACACTTGAAAATATGTAACTGTTCTTTGAATCCGGGTCTTTTATCGGCTTAAGCCATCTTGGCACCTCGATGAAATCCTCGGCTATCATCTTCATGTCCTGCTCCCTGAAGATAGCCCCGTAAACAGTACTGCCATTTGTTGTATCCTCATAAAACAAGCTGTCTACATAGCTGAATCTGCTTCCCCACGGGACAAATTTTCTCAGATAATCAAGTGTCTTAAACATTTCTGCCGACTCTGAAAATACAATAGTTGAGTTTAAAGCTTCACCGCAGAGATTTTTGATTACATCCCTTGAAATATCCAAGAGATTCGCCACGATAACAGGAACGGCTCTTTTTGTTACGTCCATCCACGGAATGCTTATGGCAAGGTCTCCTTTATCCTTGTCATATCTCACTCCTACAACGGCAAGTATCTTCTGGCTGCTTAACTTCCTGAGTGTATAAAATGTAACCGGCTTATACACTTCATATGACGGATGCGTAAGAATGTCACTGTCCGCCATGCCCTGGCGTGGACGCTTAAGTAAATCTCTTGTCACCTTAAGGCTTATTCCTGTAACAGCTTCAACCTCTTCAAAATCCTCGCCTCCGACAAGCGTCCATGTGTATACAAGCTGTCTGTTGTACACCAACGGGTTAACACCCCTTCTGCCTGTTGGATTGATAAAAAAGTTGTGTTTTGGCGCAATAAGTGGGAATCTCTCTATGTCCATGGCCTCCCTGTGGTTTTTTATCCACTCTCTTACCATCTCATCCATTTCATTTATTTTATGCGTATCCTTCATCGCCATGTAAAAGCTTCTCGGCAGGTAGAGCAGGTTGCTCTTATCCTTATTGCACTGTTCGCACAAGGCCGTGAGGTTTTTCATGTCGTTTGTTCCATGCCTGTAAATTGGAATAATATGTTCTACCGTCATTGTCTTAAGCGTAAGCTTTTTGCCACAGCAGGCGCATACACCCTTTGTGCTTTTCAGTATCTGCTCTTTTTCTTCTTTCGTGAATTTCCTGCGTTCTGTCCATTCATCTGCTGGCACGTATGCCTCATAGCTTGTTTCCGTGTTAATAGTATTCAAAATATAATCCTCCCTGATAAATTAATTTTTCTACAGGGAGTATGTTATTTTTTATTTCAGGAATTTGTTTTCCATATGAAAAAGAGCCTCATATGAGACTCTCTTTTTGTGGATACTGTCTTATTCTTCGAGTATTTTATTTGCACACACTTCGAAAATCTCGCCAACCGTTGCCCGCAGTCTGATGCCTATATTTAATGAAAATACCTGACTTATATATAGTATACCGCAGGTATACTGGATTTATTTGTAAAGATGTGCTATTATGATAGCAGATAAAAAACAAGGAGAGAACAACAATGATTAACATGAATACAAGTTATAAATTTCATAGCGATTATAAACATGAATCTCATTACGATTGTTCGTTTGGGTTTAGTTTTAGTACACGCAAATATGAAATGAATAAACTTGTGTTGATGGTATAATTTCAATTTATCAATCATATACTTAATAAACACCGTTTATTTATTTCGCAACAGGAAGATAAGTAAACGGTGTTTTTATTTAAAGAACACCCATTAAGATGCGGATCTTTTTAGGTGTTCTTTCTTATTATAAGGAGTGATTTATATGCCGACAATAAATATGATTGAAACAGGCAAAAACATAAAGACAATAATTAAGCTGAATAATATAAAGATTGTGCAGATACAGCAAATCCTTGGATTTAATACGCCACAGGCAATATACAAGTGGTTTCGCGGTGAGGCAATGCCAACTATAGACAATATGGTAGTGCTTGCAGCAACACTTAATACAACACTTGACAATTTAATTGTTACAGAAACAATGTAGGAGATTTTTCTCCTACAGAATATGGCTTTGTAGCTCAGATGGTAGAGCAGCAGGTTGAAGCCCTGTGTGTCGAAAGCCCGAAACTTTCCAAAGCCACTCATGCTGCTGTAACTCAACTGGCAGAGTAACCGGCTTTTAACCGGTAGGTTGTGGGTTCAAATCCCATCAGCAGCATTTATGGCTCCTTAGTCTAAAGGTTATGACATGATCCTTTCAAGGTCAAAATGCACGGTTCAAGTCCGGCAGGAGTCATTTATCATAACTTATTTTTGTGGTTCCGTAGCATAATGGTTAATGCATCTGACTGTCTATCAGGAGATTGAGGGTTCGAGTCCCTCCGGAATCGTTTATAACGGTAAGTATGCCTAGAGGTGAGGATAACACTCTGTAAAAGCGTTACTTCATTTTTAGCAAAAGAATATTACAGCAAAAAGACACCAGAATTAATATCTGATGTCTTTTTGTTTTCCACGCTAGTAGAAATTGAAATTTTTTAGTTCTTTTGCGTTGTACTATACATTTGATGTACGAAATAGGTAATTTGAGCTATCGCTCTGTTCTTACAATACTTCTTTCTGTCAAGCCCTTATACAAAACAAAATTCAATGGATTTTCAGCTTCATCATTATTCAATTTCCTCTGCAATTTTATCAACGAACTGTCTCGTTGCTGCCACCATCAATTCTCGCTGAACAGTTTCCTGCAACAATAATTTGCATCGTTCAGATAGTATCTATCAGGATTAAACGCTACAGATGTATCTTTGCCGGATGCTCTAATTAAGCACAAAATAAACAAAAATAACCCTCCCAAAACTCTTTAAAAGAGAAAAGGTTGGGTTGTTTTTTGTCCGAGTTGTGTTACTTCTTTTATTATTAATTTTTTTTAGCCAAGGGTGCGGACATTTTTTATTTCCATTTTTCAGGCAATTCACCGCTTATTAAGATATATTCACCTGTCTGAAAAGCATTCCGACAAAGCCTATCATAAAAAGAGTTGTTTATTTTGGGATTGATTTCAAATACTCTACCCGTGGAACGCTCTTTATATTTTACGACAAATGCATCCTCTGATAGATGCTTTAAGTATTCTTCTTTGTCAAAAGCCATCTCTGGACTTTTATTCATATTAGCATCTTTTTTTGTTTTGTCATTGTTCCAGTTGTTTATTGTTGTTACCATATCTGATTTCTCAGTATGCCTTCCACATATACTGCAAATAGCAAATACATTTTCCGTTGTTCCACCACAATAATATAATTTATCCTTTTCATACATCAATAAAGGTCTTTCCTTGCATCCGCAAGGGCATGGCTTCAAATTATCCCACGGATGATGACATTTACCGCTACCAGCCGAACCGATAATAATCGCATTTTTTTCTAGTGTTGAAGATTTTTTTCTTTTTTTCCAAAACATGTAAGCTCATCTACCTCTCTTTTATTATTTGCTCTGGATTCTGCTTCATAGCATCCATATATATCCGAAAAACTCTTTCAGCTCTTTTGTCTAGGTATCTATATTGTCGTCCTTTATAATTATTTGGATTTTCTCTTTAAACAATCCTTTTATACAGCAATCGCACACAGATTTATTCCATAGACTTTGTTTATTGGATAATTCCTGTATAGTACCTATCCATAATGGTTTCCCCAGTAATGAGGAATTTGTTTTATTAACTTTTTGCTTTCCTTCCATTATAACTAATTTTTGTGCATCCTTATAATCCATTCCTGCTTCGTGCAATAAATTCATTTTCTTAGACGCTATTCTATGTGAACGAAATCGCTTTGTATGATGATTTGCATTTATGTATGCCTTTTCTGTCCAGAGTTCACACTTTTGAAATCCGCAACTTATCAACAAATAGACTATTTGTTTTATCGTAATATTTTCATCATATAACATAATTTATTATATCTCCTTTTTTTCTTTCTTTATTAGTTGCTGATAATGTATACTTTTCAGTAGTCGCTTTTATTTTTTTTATATAGTAAAATTGCGATTTTTCTTTTATACATCTATCAATCCTCCTGTATCTTTGCCGGATGCTCTAATATTTCAATAATCTGTCTGAGCTGATCCAGACTATATTTTGAATCAAGGCTGTGACTTACTTTTCTTTTAATCGAAAGAACAAGATTTTTTAATTCGATATAGTCTTTAGTTGCCTGTTCGGTCGCAAAGAGCCTCCTTGCCCAGCCACAGTTAACAACCTCTGTGAGATAATCATTTGCGCATGTCTGATATCTGCTTCCCCAGGAATCGTCTAATGTTACATATTTTCTGCCAACAGTTTTTACTGTTGCTTCAAATATCTTATTTTCTCTTGTGCCGTAATCGTCTGTTACGATATATGCTTTTTGTCCTTTTTTGAAATCCTTTACTGCTAACATTGTTTTCCTCCAATCATGTCAGATAATATCCTTTTCCTTTTATCATCTCAATATCACGTATATGCAGCATTTTTGTCATCTGCATTTGTTTATTCCCATAGCAGTTGTAGTCTGCAGTTACTTTGCGGCATCCATCCTCATTGGGCTCGCTGATATGAGTTATGTTTGTTACGTATTCTTCTACTAAATTCACAAAAGTCTTCTTCCTTGTTTTCTTTTTTAGTTACTATAAGTATGATAGATTTTGTTCTGCCCATTAGCTTTCCATATAAAAACAGCCCGCATTTCTGCGGACTGCATCTTTTAAAACATCTCTTTTGACCTTGTTTTTATGTCCATGGCAAGGATTTTATACTTGTCACCTGCGTCTATCTTTCCCTTAACGAAGTTAAGTGCATGCGAATCTATTGTCTCCTCAAGCACGCTTCTGACTGTTCTGGCATTACCAAATGTCATCAGCTTTCTCTCTTTTGCCATTCTGGCGTCAAATGCGGCATAGGCATTGTCAGCGACAGCATATCCCCTCTCCCCGGCCATGCCCATAAAAATCTCTCTCATCTCCTGCTCATTGTAATCCGGGAAGTCCAGATATTCCTTGACTCGGGAAGCAAAGCCCGTGTTTGACCTGATAAGGTCTTTCATTTCATCCGTATATCCGGCAAGAATAAGGATGAACTTATCCCTGTTGTCCTCCATTTCCTTGATAAGGGTTGCGATAGCCTGTGCTCCAAGTTCATCCTCCGCAAGGGCATATGCCTCATCTATGAACAGCACCCCGCCATAAGCCTGTCTTACTATGTATCTTACCTTAATCGCCGTGTTTCCTGCTGTTCCGGCTTTTAAGAAGTTTCCATCTATCTCGATGATTTTATTTTCTGAAATATATTTGTACTTATATAGAAGACCTGTAATTATCCTTGCCACGGTTGTCTTGCCAGTGCCTGGGCTTCCGTAAAATACCATATGCCTGCCGCTCATTGAATTCCCGGTTTTATCTTTTGTATCTTTTCTGCCGCTTCGGTCAAATTTCATCCTCGCTTCCATTTCCTCAACCCTTTCCTTGACCGGAACGAGGCCTGTCAGCTTTTTCAGATCGCCTTCCGGATCCTTTGAGCCTTTTTTCTTTATTTCCTTTAGGGCTGTATTTCCGATAATTCCTTCGAGATTGGCTGTCTGCTGCATGTCAAGCTGCCTGCGTTCCTCCTTTGAGTAGTCGTACCGTCCCTTTCCGACACGCTGGCCAAATTCATCATACTCGCAGTCTGCCTTGTACACATTCATTATTTTTCCTGTCTTTTTAACAAAAAACAGCGGAATTGCACTGATTATCATAGTTGCTGCCGTCAGCACTGCATTCATCTCGGCAAAATATCCCATTACAAATACCACTATCAGGCATATCGGAAAAGTCATTATGCAGAGCATATTGACTAAAAACATAAGCCTATACTTTAATTTTGAACTCATTGATTCTCCTTTCTGAGCTTTTCCTTTAATATTCCATATGCATCATTTATCTTCTGCGCATAATATGCAGCATCTTCATCATCGTACATTGTATCCGGATGAAAAGCCTTTATAAGCTTATTTCTCTGCTTTTTTATTTCATCCATATCATATGAATCATCGACAAGCAGGGTTGCTTTCGCAAGGGCATATTCACGCTCATCCACAGCCCCAAAGAAGTCATCAAGGTTTCTGCAGTTGAGCGCTCTCTCCCATGCACGGTTTATAAGCGTCTCAAACATGCATAACACTTCAGGTGCCTCGTATGTACAGCTTCCATCGCTGTTTGTCTGTGTGATTCTGCACACATCATCACTTTTTATGGTCCGTCTGAACTCAAGACGCGGACTGTGCAGACTTATGTATATTTCAACATCTGCATGTATTCCACCCTTCACCCAGGCGGGATTTAACACCGCAAAGCTCATATCCCTGACATCTGCAAGATTAAATACATCATAGCAGCTATCTGGCAGCATGCCGCCATCAGTCAATTTCTTTGCAAAGGCAATATACCCCATATGCTCATCAAGGACAAGCTCGCCATAACGCGCAGTTCTTTTAAACGACTTTATGATATACGGATGCCGTCTGGTGTCTTTTTCCATATAAGATTTTATGTCTTCCATATCAAATTCAGAAATCTTCTTTTTCATTTCTGATGGCAGTTTATTACAGCAGTTCTTGCAGATTCTTTCATTTTCTCCAATGCTTCTGCCAAACAGTTTTCCAGTCTCCTGACCACAGATGCAGCATTTCAAAATTAAATTCCTCCTATATTCATATGCAGAGTATGTTTTTTATTTCTTTGAAAAAAGCGCAAAAAAAAAGTGTTCCGGAATCCCAAAACTCTTTTTAGACATATTTTTTTTCATCTTATTTTATAATAAAAAATCGGGAACGAGCAATCACCCATTCCCTGCAAAAAACTCAGTTTTTAATCGTGTTATTATATTAACATGATTCATTCATATAGTCAATATAAGCACAAAAGAAAAAAGAGAGGTTTCCCTCTCTCTTTTTTCAGGCAACTCCTGCGCAGTATACCATGCGGTAGAACTCCGCCTTTGTAAAGGCCCCGTCTCCCGGATGGTTTTTTACATATCTGTCATATTCATTCTGACAGGCAGCGCAGTACTTAACACCTATTTTTACCACGCCGTTGTTCTTTTTTGCGTAGTCTAAAAGTGCTTCTGCATCCTCGCCGTCTATCGTGCGCAGGAATGTGCCAACGCCTCTTGCCTCGTCGGTCTGAAGCACAAATGTTTTGACGACATCCATCTTTATTTCGCAGAGCACCTCCTTTGACGGTACAAACTCATCACCTCTGTAGTATCTGAGTTTTACGCGTGCTGTCTTTTCCTTCTTTTCGTTCTCCATATTTCCTCCTATTTTTAATCCAATTTTTTACACCTGTCCTCGCCGAAAACGACGCCAAGCGTGCTGCCATTGTCCCATTTGACATGGATTGTTCCAATGTCATCAACACCAATGACACTTCCCTCATCACCAGGCTTAAGCCTTGAATAAGGATCATCCATGCGTATGAGTTTTACTCGTGTTCCTTCCGGATAATCACGCTTCAGTTTCTGAAGCATTGCATCTGATATAAACATTACTGTTCCTCCTTTTCTGATTTGAGCATTATGTAGCTTAAGTTCCTGTCATTATAGACAAAATTCAAAAGATCCGGAATGCAAGCCTCAAGACTTGGATATTTATCTCTTATATACTCCTTCATATCCATCTGTCCACCGTCGCCTTCTTCGACAGTTCCATAGTCAAGGTCGTATGCCTCATAGTAGACATAATCGACGATGCCATCTTCCTCATCTTCAGGCAGCAGGTTATCTCCCGTACCTTCACTTATGCACAAAAGCTCATTCTTAGCCGGAACGAAGATGATAATCGGACTGTAGTCTCCGTCCTGACAGTTCTCAGTCTTCTCGATTACTTCGTGGCACGGTCCCAAGTGAGTGTTGCCTTGAAGCAGTCTCGCCCAGTCATAAGCTGTATAACGAAATGCACAGTTAAGACAGTTCGCACTTCTGTCCGGATATTTTTCCCTGAACAGGTCAAGAGCTTTCTTACGGTCTTTTGCCCTTACAATCAGGTATCCTCCCTGATATGGGAATTTTTCATCACTTCCAAAAGTGAAGAAAAACAGTTTATCTTTCGGACGCTTGTATTCCTTGACAAAATTAACCGTATCCACAACAACTGTCTGGCCGTTTGTTACATCAAGGGCATCGTAGACAAGTCCTTTAGGATTGCTGTCCTCATTCACGAGTGTCTCTGACGATGTTCTGTTAAAGACCAGAGCCTCCCTGATTTCTCCTGTCTGTGTCTTGTAAAAGACGCGGTCTCCCGGGCACAGGTAATTGTAGACATCAAAAAAGTTTTCGATTTCATTGTTTGCCATAGTTTTTTCCTCCATTTTTCTTTTTATACAAAGAGTATGTTCGATTTATTAATATTCGAAAAACTATCATTTTATAAATTGATAGTTATAATTTTTTGTGATATAATGAATGCAGATGGAAACATTGAGAGAAAAGGAGAAAATATGTCAAATGCAGAAATTGCAGCATGGGAGCTGGATAAAAAATTAGATGGCAGGTCTTTACGTTACAAGATTGAAGACGCCCCTTATTATAAAAATCATAATGAAAAATCATTTGATACAATTCGGGAAATGTTGGAGCGCGTTGGTGTTAATCTCGAAAAAGACGATGACTGTCTTTCTATTTCAATTAATTCGCAAAAATACGCTGCCGCAGCAAGAACCTACGCCGGGCGTGGCCGCCGGTTTGCGTATCCCAAAAATGAATATAAGGCATATACATATTCTGACATTGTATATATGCTTAACAGCATGTCTAACGATGAGGTTGCTGCCAAAATAGACATGCCGATTGCCACGTTTTACAGGCACAAAAAAAGACTTGTAAATTCTGATTATTATAAGGCACTTGATATGTCCAGACTGGATGACATCGACTACCTGAAAAGCTGCAGAAATTCCGATATCTGCTTTTGAACTACTCGGTAATTGAATTACCGAGCATCTGGGCACAGGCTTAAAAGTCTATGGATCCAGGGTGCGTCCATAACACCAATACTGTTTTTTACGCAGCTACTTTTGTTACTTCAGCTAAAAATGTGCCCAAATTGGGCAGATAAACAAAAAGAGTACCCAGAATGGATACTCTTTTTTTGTTTATTTTTTCATAAAAACTGTATGTTTTCCTGCATGTTCGCAGTTTATTCTCCTATCATCTCAAGGAATTCATCCTCAGAAATGATAGGCACGCCAAGTTCCTTAGCTTTCTTATTCTTTCCTGATGTACTTTCTACATCATTATTAATAAGATAGCTGGTTTTCTTAGTTACAGAGCCGGTTGCTTTGCCACCCAGTTCTTCAATTTTCGTCTGCAATTCTGCACGGTTCTTGAAATGGTTAACTGAGCCGGTGATAACAAATGTCTTGCCGGAAAGAATATTTTTACTAGCAGGTACATCTGCTTCTGCTGGAACCTCGACATCAATCCATCTGAGCAAGTCATAAACTTCGGCATTGTTTGAGATTCTCCACATCTCATCCAGTAAATTCTTCTCAAATGGAATCCATCCAAGATATCTGCTGCCCCAGTCCCAAAGACTGAGCTCAATCTTTTCTCCAATTCCGTCTATGCCTGTAAAACATTTACGATTATAGACATCGTTGAAAAACTTCCTGACATCACCTTTGTAGGCCTTGTCAAACAATTTTGCCTGTCCTTTTCCTACCATAGGAATACCAAGCGCATGGATAAACGGTACAAATGTTGTCTTACGGCTTCTCTGAATTGATTTCCAAATATTGTCATATGACTTCTGTCCAAAACCATCCATTGCAGCAATGTCATGCTCAAAGGTATCAAGTCTGTACAGGTCTGCAAGCTGCTCGATGAAGCCCTTTTCGATGAATTTCTCAAGGGTTTTCTCTGAGAGACCGACAATATCCATGCAGTCTCTTTCACAGAAATGCACGAACTTCTTAACCTGCTTTACAGCGCAGTCAGGATTTGTACACATCTCTACTTCAACGTCCCTGTCACCAGAATGTGTAATCATTGGCGATGTTTCCATGCCGCACACCGGACATGTACATGCATGAGACTCAGCGTAAGTAAGCTCATCTCCCGGTGTCAGATTCTTATCAATACATGGAATTATCTTATTCGCCTTGTACACTGAAATCTTATCACCAACTCTCAGGCGCAGTTTCTTGACGATTGATACATTATGTACACTCGCTCTTGTAACTGTAGTGCCTTCAAGTTGTACCGGATCAAAGACTGCAACAGGATTAATACGTCCCGTTCTGCTAGGAGACCATTCAATTCCTCTCAAAATAGTCTCAACACACTCGTCAGCCCACTTGAAAGCAAAGCCTGTAAGCCTGTTAGGGTGATGTCCTGTAACAGGAAGCGCATCAGCAGTTATATAATCATCCGATGCAACGACAAGTCCGTCTACAGGATAATCCAGTGTCTCTACTCTGTCAGAGAAACTATTCATAACATTGATAATCTGATCCGGTAAATCTGAATCTACATCTGGATTGCTTGAATAAGCTCTTGCAAGTTCATGCTCCACAACACCAAAGCCAAGTCTCTCAAGCAGTGTCAGTGCGCCAAAAAATGTTGCCGGTACCTCAATCTTGTCATCAGCAGCAGGCTCTATATGCACAAGCTTAAAAGCTTTAAACATAACCTTTCTGCCTCTAAGACCTGGTTCTTTGATTGTTATTGTTGAATTTGCAAGATTACGAGGATTTGAATACTCCTCTTCATCCTCTTCCAGATTTGAATTAATTCTTTCAAATTCTGAATAAGTCATGAGAGCTTCACCTCTGACCACTAATTTTCCTTTAAAACCAATGGTCATTGGAATACCTTCGATGTATGGTGCCTGATGAGTTATATCACTTCCTACCTCACCATTTCCGCGAGTAACAGACTGTACCAGACGGCCATTATTGTATTCCAGTACTATAGTACTACCGTCAAGTTTCCACATGACGTTACAGACTCCATCCCAAGACTCAGAAAAGACTTCTGGAAATTCGTTAATATCCTTTGTCTTATCAAGCGACAGTGCCGGAAACTCATGTTTGACTTTCTTAAGGCCATTTCCGCCAATCTCATCTGCACCAACTTTTTGTGTTGGGGAATCCGGCAGAATAATCCCTGTCTCTTTCTCAAGCTGTGCAAGCTCATCAAACATTGTATCCCACTCATAATTCGACATGATTTCGTCTTTGCCATTATAGTAGGCATCTGATGCCTCATTCAGCTTGTTGATAAGTTTCTCCATGATTTTTACGTTTTCGTTGTTCATATTTTATTTCCTCCATTTTTCTTTATATATAACCTCAGTGACACACTAATTGACTTTAATTCCAGTACATTCATAAAAAATGTCTGGATCAAAATTTGGAATACTTTTAATTATCTGTTTATCACAATCAGATAACCCGTTCCACCACAACTGACCACATTTAGATTCATCAAGCACTTTGAGATAACCGCTTGTTGTTTCATAGGTTGGATATGCTGCTTTTTCTTCATCAGTCATATCTTCTTCAGATACCCATTCAACAACATTCTTTGGTATCTGATTCAGTAAATATTTTGCATCTGAATCCATCCATTCACGATATGTCATATTTGATGGCTTATTAAACAGTATAATCTTCTGTTCTTCTGTGTTAAAACAACCAGTATTAAAAGACGATTTGTTCCAGTCCCCGGTGTTCCAGTCCCCGGTGTTGCAGTTTCCGGTGTTGCAGTTTCCAGTGTTCCTGTCCCCGGTGTTGTTGTTCCCAGTGTTCCAGTTTCCAGTGTTGCCGTTTTCAGTGTTGCAAATTCCGGTGTTGCAGTCTCCGGTGTTCCAATTTCCGGTGTTGCAGTCTCCGGTGTTGCAGTTTCCAGTGTTCCTGTCCCCGGTGTTCCAGTTTCCGGTGTTGCTGTTTCCAGTGTTCCTGTTCCCGGTGTTATTATCCCCGGCGTTACAGAGACCCGTACATTTTTTTCCAATGTTGACAATCCGCAACACTTCATCCCACGGGATTTCACGCACGATCTCTAACTTATTAGTGCATAACTCGTATCCGTCTGTCCTCACATCACCATAGGCAATGATTTCCGCTACCTTGTTTTTACTGTTGAAACTGTAATAGTTAAAACAGTCGGCAGCCGTCTGACAGAAGTGCATACCGTGATTGCAAATATCAAGCTCCCCTTCTTCCTCAAATTTTCCGGGGCAAGTGTACTGTTTCGTGTTGCCGTTAGGTGAACATGTCCAATCAGGTCTAAACACTTTAAATCCTTTTATTATCTCTTCGTTGTTCATTTGTTTTTCCTCCATTTTTCTTTATTTTTATATGGAAAGTATGATAGTTTTTACATTATTGGCACAAAAAAAAGAGGGAAAACCCTCTTTTTTTATTCAAGCTCAATTAATTCTGCTTCCTCTACATACTTTTTTGCCGCATCATATCCATTTCTATTAAGTTCGCCTTCAATGCTAAACCAAAGCAAATCTAAAAAATTTGGAACAGACGCCAAATCTTTATTCGGATATTTTTCTCTATACCGCTTATATGCTGTATTGTATAGTTCATCTACTAAATCACGTTTTAGCATAATTGTTCCTCCAATCTTTACAGTAAATCATCGTTTTATCATTACAAAATATATTCTCCTGTTTCTAACGATTGTGGTATTAACTGTGCATAATCCGGATGGCTTACAAATTTTACATATTTCAATATGCATTCCTCCGCATTGTTAAATTCCTCTTCGCTCATTTCGTTCGCATCTTTCAACCCAAGTTTGAATTTTTGCGAGACATTATTTACTGCATCCTCAATTGGATAATATTTTTTACTCATGATATTTCCTCCATTTTCCGCTTGAATTTTAATAAAAACATAAGACACCATCATATAAATCCGGCGTAAATTCCTCAATTCCCCATCGTGTAATATCTAATGGCAATCCTAAAGTTTCTAATAATTCTTTTCTCTGACATTTCATTTTTTCAAATGCATCGTTTTCATTATCTGCATAAACAACGCATCCGAAATTTTCTTGTGCTAAATAAAACACTTTCACATTATTTTTCTCCACTCTTATGTCTTCGTTGTTCATCTGTTTTTCCTCCGTTTTTCTTTTTTATATAAAAAGTATGATAGTTTTTGCATTAATGGAATTTTACACGTAAAAATCCCGGCACATGTGTACCGGGAAATTAATTATTATTTTTAGCTCTTCTGTACTTTTCTGTAATTATTCAAAGCAAATGCGACATAATCTGACACATTGCTTTCAGGCTTTGGAAAAATTTCCTTACATTTTCTTTCCAGCTCATCTGCCTGCTCATCAGATAAGCGGTATACAATCTCATGCTTTCGTCCACGGGCGTCTACATAAAAACATGTAAATGTTGGCATCATGTAAGTGTTCAAAAAACAGAGAAAGTTCTTTATACTCATTTTGTCCATTTTCTCTTTTGTCAGATGCTTTATGAAAATTGGCGCGTATATCTCTTACTCTTAACTCGCCAAATTATCAAATGAAGCGGTTGTCGGGCTATCTCAAACAGCTTAAGCGAAAAGCAAAATGGCAGTATGTTTACGATCAGCTGCAGAAACGCCATCTTTCCGGTGCCATGATTTGGACCTGTGTTTTTGAAAATACAATGCGTTATATATGCTCCAGCCAGACCTCCTGCCATAATGTACAGCATGCATATGACAGTCCCGAAAACTGCCTGTATCTTATACACGCGCTGCCTGTACTTCTCCCTTGCATAGTCCGCATTCTCTGCCATTCTTGTCTCTTCAACTGCCTTTTCAATTTTTGCATAAGTCGCTCTTTCCTCTGCACTGCTTTCAATTTCTTTTTTTATGACTGAAAATATCTCTTTGATTTTTCCCATCTGTAATTTCTGTCCTTTCGCGGATGTTCTACAAAGAGTATGATAGATTTTTCTTATGTTTGCTTCATTACATTTTTCCATTTCAATATAAACAGTCCACAAAAAAAGAGCCGCGCAATGCAGCTCTCCTTTTTCATGCCCTTTCTTTAGCCCATGCTTTAGGGCCTTTAAGATTTGCACAGACAGATTTATATATCATGTCTGTCAGTTCCATATCGTACACGCATTTTATGACGTCCACAAAGCTCGCCTGCACGTCCTGACCGTCATCAATCTCCTCAATGGCTGACATCAGCGAATCCTCTCTTTCGTGCTTGTCAGGCTTAATTCCAAGCCTGTCTAAAAGTGCGTCATGAAGCTTAATAATTTCATTTCTCCTGTTTGTTTCCATTTTTGTTCCTCCTTATGAAATAATTATTATTTGTGTTTAAATGTAGATAAATGTGTCTAGCTTACATTATCTAACCAGTAAATTTTAGAATATTTCCAAAGTACTTTACATTTTCTTGTGTTAACTTTCTTACAATGTTTTGTTGGACTTTTGTTGGCGTTAATTGTTTATTATTAGCATCCAATACAAAAGCATAATTTGTCATTTCTGACACCTTCCTTTCGGAGAATTTTTCTTCGTGCCAATATCGAGTAGAGGACATGTGTTTCCCTGTTATCAATGCAGGACATTAGCATTGTTTCTTGGTTTGCACTCACAGAGCTTCAGACTGAAGATTACATCTAAAGGTGCGTCTTTACCTTACTACTTAATGTAGTTCATATCTGCAACATATCTTTCGATAGTAGCAGTCACTTAGGCTCGAAACCTATTGTTAAGCCATAAACAAAAGACTTAATGTGTCCACTTTTGTCTATGTTTGCATACATATTTCTATGTTTTTAATTACTTAACAATTAGTCCTTAATCCCAGTCTTCCATTGCCGAGACTGCTTCTCTTATGTCTTCTTTGTTCCTCCAGATACGGCACGCATCGCATATCTTTATGTTCTTTTGTATGCGCACACCGTCTCTTCTGCCGCGCACTTTAATTGACGCAATATGCGCCGTATTTCCTGATGCACCGCAGAAATAGCACTCATTCATGTTTTTATCTCCACCTTTCTTTTTTTATATAGAAAGTATGTTAGATTTTACAAAAGCCGCCTTTGTCTTTTTATCATACCAGCTAGAGTAGAACGTCTATAATATTTGCATAGGCGTGGGTGAATGGCTACATGTTCTTATATGGAAAGCCATTTCTCAAAATCATTTCTAACATACTATATGTGTAAGACAGAGGAAATCTGTTAATACACAACTCCAATTTTCTTTTTAAATATGAGCCGGGGACGCAAGCCTCCGGCTATACGTTTGCAAAAAAAGGAGACCGGAACTAATCCGGCCCCTGTATGTTCTGCATGTTTTAAAGCTCAATTTCTGCGTCCCTGTTCTTTGGTCTTCTTGCTACAGCCGCACGATGTTTTGCCTCATACGCCTTCGCCTGCGCCTGCATTTTCTTGATTGGAAGCTGTGTACCCTTGAATACGTTTGCTATATTAGCAACAGGGTCTCTCTCCATCTTTGCAAGAAGTGCATCTGGTATATCTATTTCCTTTAAGTTTTTACAATCTGCAAAAGCGCCGATTCCCAAGTAATTAACACTTTCAGGAATTACAACTTTTTCAAGTGATGTACAGTTTGCAAATGCTCCCGCCGCGATACTTGTAAGGTTTTCAGGAAGATACATGTATTCAAGCGCGCTGCAGTCCCTGAAAGCATTCATGTTAATGTCGCGTAGATTTTTTGACAAATACACTGCTTCAAGTTTCTTACACCCTGAGAATGCAGAGCTGTCTATTTCGATTACGTTATCGCCCATATCTACTGCCTTGAGATTCTTACAATCTGCAAAAGCACCGTCTCTGATTACGAATATCCCGTTTCCCATGCTTACAGTCCCAATTGAATTATCACCGCAATAAGCGTTAGAACCCACAACTTCGTATTCATCAGGAATCCGTACATCTCTAGGTGCCTCCCCTTTAAACACTTTAGGTTCACGCTGCGGCTCTTTCGGAATATTAATACCTTTTAAATCAGAAACGCTATCAAACATATGCCTATCAAGAGGGTTTTGCTCGATGTTTTGATTTTTGAGCAGAGAGTCAGCATCTCTAACAAACTGCTTCAGTTTTTTCGCTTCTTCCGCGACCTGTCTTGTAATATCCATTAATTCAGAAACGCCGTCAAACATATGCTCATCAAGAGGGGTCTGCTCGATGTTTTGATTTTTTTCAGCTTCCTCTGCAACCTGTTTTGCATCTTCCGGAATGTTAATACCATACAAATCATTTAATTTTGCCATATTATAATGTCCTCCTAAATCATTCAGCATTTATGCCAAAAGTATGATAGAAAATTAAAAACCAGCAGCTCTTTATATGGAAAGCCATTTCTCAAAATCATTTCTGACATACTATATGTGTAAAACAGGAATACAGATAAGCCTGTTAACATACAACTCCATTTTTCTTTTTAAATATGAGCCGGGGACGAAAGCCTCCGGCTATACGTTTGTCCAAAATTCCAAAAAACAAAGGCCATATACCCACAAAAGAGCACATGACCTCTGCTGCTGAACAGCACGGCGCAGCCGCTTCGCGAAATGCTTTTGCGCCACGGATGCTTTATAGCTTTGCTGTTGTTCATGCACCATTAAGTGGCTGTGCACAGGCCGACAGCTGACAGGCCAGCCAAAGCCTGCCCGGCATCAACGGGCATCCCTTCCGTTTCTGCTGCTGCCTCTTGGGTCCTTCGACCTGGGAAATTCATGCAGCGTTCATCTTCCCTCATAAGTATGATTTATTTTTTCGCAAAAAAGAAGCCGGGCGATCAGAACCCGGCTTCGAAAAGTTGAGGAAATAGCATGATGACATCCAAATAATGTCTTCCCTGCTTAATATAAGTATGATAGATTTTTCTACCAATTTTCAAGCTTTTGTATTTAAAAAACAGAAACCGGGACAGTATACACCATCCCGGCTTCCGCTTTTCAAAGATTTTTGGAGGAATCTTTTGTCATTCCTTTAAATATTTTCCTTTTTAAAATCCTCTTCCTTATCTTACATCATCAATTACATCTGCTAAATATTTTGCTAATTCTTCAATTTTTGGTTTTATAACAAGTTCTGTTACTACATCTCTTATAATTTCTGATGATTTTTCTATAACATCTGTATCAGAAATATCTTTATCATCAATTCCGAATACAAATTTACGGTATTCAATATCATTAAGACCTAAATATTCCTGTAACGAGCATGTAATCGTTTCATCTTCATGCCATTTTTCAGTTAATAATTCCCATTCATCAGGTGTTTTGTCTAAATATTTAGCCATAAATAATGCCTTTCTTTACTTCTCATAGTAAATACAATCATATTTGCCTGATTACATCTTTTTCAGATGTCTTTCGCGTTCACTATAAGTATGATAGTTTTTCTGCGTGATATGTGTTTCTATATAAGTTTTATGGCTGCACTCTTAATAATTCTGGATTATCGAAAATATTACCAATAACTTCCACTCGATTTCCATTTTGAACATATTTCCACAAATCATCGTTCAAAGATTTGCTTCCGTTCTTTCCCATTCCGATAGCGAAAGTTGTCCTAAAGTCACTGTAAAATACTTTTCCAAGTCTTTTCTTTGTATCCTTATTCGGAAATGAGCAATCATCATTGTCTCTTTGGAACAAAATAATGTCACCTTCCCAAATCAGTTTATCATTCTTATCTTTCAAGCCCGTACATCGGCAAAGAGTGCTGGCATCACAAATCATCTCATTATACCGATCGTCTTTTATGTAACATGTGTATTTGCTGTAAAACGTAAGCATTCCATAATACCATATTTTGCTAGTCTGGCCTTTTGCTTTGGATAAAAATCTATTTTCCATATATCCTCCTATTTTTATTCTTCTTCATTCCTGTCTCATCTGACGTTATAAGTATGACAAATTCTGGGTTTGGTTATGGCTTTCTATATGCGGGCGTTACTATTTGAAAATTTTCATTTTTTTGCTAGTTTTTTACCTTTTCTTGTGACAAGAATTATATCAGACTCCCTTTGTAAATTAAGACTATCTATTGTTGTACCACTCATTCCTTCTCTTAACAAATCATATTTTATAAGAGTTAATATATTATCTTTTTCTTCCTTATCAAAAGCATACCAGCTTGTATCAATAATTCCACAAAATTTACAATTCGATACATAACTATGTGTATGAGGGATTAATTCTGCATCAGGTTTCATTTTAATTAACAAATATTCATTTGAGAAGAAATACTCAATAGCTAATTGAGTATCTGCCAAGGAACAAATTAAAGCAATTACCGATATAATAATGGCTATTAGTGATAATATTGCTTCCATAATCATATACCTCCCTGTAATATTGCAGTACTACGCCACTTTCTTACAAATTGAGTTATTCGTTATCAGATAACCCGCAGCTATCCTATTTCAGCACCTCATACTGAAATATTCTACCTATTATAGCTCTTATAATAAGCCGCTCTACTTATCCCTCTTATCATTGTTGCACTTCTGACAGAGTATCTGCAAATTCTCATCCACTGTCCTGCCGCCCTGCGACCAAGGAATGATTGATTGTATGTCATGCTCCACCATCATCTCTATAATTCCCTATTAATTCTCGTACTGCTTTTATTACTTTTATATTCTTATAATCCTTTCTGCATTTGTTTAAGATAATTTATAAAACCATCAAGATTTTCTTCATACATTTCTTTTGGAACTGAAGCACTTGCAAGTTTATCATTTAATATACAAATCTCATTAAGCGAATTTGTAGCCATATGACACCAATCGTCAAAATCACGTACATTAGATTCATAAGTATTCTGAAGTAAATCTGGATTTGCTTTGCAACATATTTCAGCAACACATTTTAATAAACCTTGCAAATCTGAAATGTAGTTATTTTTTATTAATTCATATAAATCTTTGCCGTCATAGTGTGCGAAATATTTATCTCGTAAAGTTCTGATTGACATAATGTCGTTATGATATTTCCTTATCGAACAATGATAAATACCATTGGTATTATTGCCTTCCATTTTTTCAATAAGTTTATAAATACTATATTTTGACGAGTGATAAATACATTTACCGGTATCATTATATTCCGAAAATTCATGTTGGCTTGAACCATCAAATATTTTGTCAAGTTCAATGCAAACATAATTTTGTAAAGAAATATACAACAGCACGAAAGCATACTCAAATCCTTTATTATTTTGGTTATATTTCATAATACTTTCCATATGTTTAAGAGCAGTTCCTATCATAGCAACTCTACCTTTTATTCTTTTTGCAAGTTCTTCTTTGTTCATTTTTATTTCCATAAGTAAATATTTCCTTTCTTCCTTTTCATATAGTATGTTTTTTCTTTTCCCTGAAATAAGCGCAGATTTCAAAATAAACAGCAAAAACTTATATAGAAAGCCATAACCCGGCACAATTTCTAACATACTTATGATATACGGAGAAAGCTTTAAGCGAAAAAGGAGAAATTGAGATGAATACAGGTTTTAACGATTTTACAAATCTTTCGTCTGTCACAAAAACATTGTGTAACAGACTGATTCCAACAGAGATTACAGCAAAATATATAAAGGAACACGGCGTTATTGAAGCTGATCAGGAAAGAAACATGATGAGTCAGGAGCTCAAGAATATCTTAAACGACTTTTACAGAAGCTTCTTAAATGAGAACCTTGTAAAAGTTCATGAACTTGACTTTAAGCCGCTCTTTACAGAAATGAAAAAGTATCTGGAGACAAAGGATAATAAGGAAGCTCTTGAAAAAGCACAGGATGATATGAGAAAAGCCATCCATGACATTTTTGAGAGTGATGACAGATACAAAAAGATGTTCAAGGCAGAAATTACCGCTTCCATCCTGCCAGAGTTTATCCTGCACAACGGAGCCTACTCCGCTGAGGAAAAAGAGGAGAAAATGCAGGTTGTCAAGATGTTCAACGGCTTCATGACATCATTTTCAGCATTCTTTACGAACAGGGAGAACTGCTTTTCAAAGGAAAAGATTTCATCATCTGCATGCTACAGAATTGTTGATGACAATGCAAAAATCCATTTTGACAACATCCGCATATACAAAAACATTGCAAACAAATTTGATTACGAGATTGAAATGATTGAGAAGATTGAGGAAGCTGCTGGTGGAGCTGATATTAGGAATATCTTTTCGTATAACTTCAATCATTTTGCCTTCAATCATTTTGTGTCGCAGGATGATATTTCTTTCTACAACTATGTCGTAAGCGGGATCAACAAGTTTATGAGCCTCTACTGCCAGGCTTCAAAGGAGAAGTTTAGCCCGTACAAGTTAAGACGTCTTCACAAGCAGATACTCTGCATTGAGGAGTCTTTATATGATGTACCTGCAAAATTCAATTCCGACGAGGATGTATATGCCGCTGTCAATGATTTTCTTAACAACGTCAGAGCCAAGTCTGTTATTGAAAGACTGCAGATGCTCGGCGAAAATGCTGACAGCTATGACCTTGATAAGATATACATTTCAAAGAAATACTTTGCAAATATATCCCAGACGCTGTACAGGGATTTCAGCATAATCAATACTGCCCTTACCATGAGTTACATTGACACTCTCCCGGGCAAAGGCAAGACCAAGGAGAAAAAGGCTGCGGCCATGGCTAAAAATACTGAATTAATAAGCCTTGGTGAAATTGACAGACTTGTTGATAAGTATAACTTATGCCCGGACAAAGCTGTAAGCACAAAATCGCTTATAAGAAGCATTTCAGATATTGCTGCTGGCTGCAAAGCAAGTCCGTTAACCATGAATTCCGGTCTTCCGCTGGCAGAAAACGAGGTTGAAATCACTGTTTTCAAGGATGCACTCGAACCGTTTATGGACATCTTCCGCTGGTGTGCAAAGTTCAAAACAGACGAGCCTGTTGACAAGGATGCGGATTTTTACACAGAACTTGAGGATATAAGCGATGAAATCCATTCCATTGTGCCCTTATATAACCGCACAAGAAATTACATAACAAAAAAGCCTTATAGCATAGACAAGTTTGGACTATATTTTGGCACATCCACATTTGCATCCGGTTGGAGCGAAAGCAAGGAATTTACCAACAATGCCATTCTTCTTGTAAAAGATAACAAGTTTTATCTTGGAGTATTCAATGCCAAAAATAAACCTGCAAAGAGCATTATAAAAGGACATGACACAATGCAGGACGGCGATTACAAGAAAATGGTCTATTCTCTTTTAACCGGACCTAACAAGATGCTGCCTCATATGTTCATAAGCTCAAGCAAAGCTGCACCGGTTTACGGACTGACAGATGAACTGCTTTCTGATTACAAGAAAGGCAGACATCTTAAGGCATCAAAGAACTTTGACATAGACTATTGTCACAAACTGATTGATTATTTCAAACACTGTCTCGCACTATATACTGACTGGGACTGCTTTGATTTTAAATTCTCAGACACCGAAAGCTACAACGACATTGGTGAATTCTACAAGGAAGTTGCAGAACAGGGCTATTACATGAACTGGACATACATTGGAAGTGATGAGATCGACAGTCTGCAGGAAAACGGCCAGCTGTATCTGTTTCAGATATACAATAAAGACTTTTCAGAAAAGAGCTTCGGAAAACCAAGTAAGCACACTGCTATTCTACGCAGTTTATTCAGTGATGAAAATGTTGCAGATCCTGTTATCAAGTTATGCGGCGGCACAGAAGTATTCTTCAGGCCAAAGAGCATAAAAACTCCTGTTGTTCACAAGAAAGGTTCTGTCATTGTCAGCAAAACCTACAACGCACAGGAAATGGATGAAAATGGAAACATTATTACCGTCAGAAAATGCGTGCCTGATGATGTTTACATGGAGCTTTACGGCTACTACAACAATTCAGGAACACCTCTTTCAGCAGAGGCGCTTAAGTACAAGGATATTGTAGACCACCGCACTGCCCCTTATGACATCATAAAAGACCGCAGATATACAGAGGATGAGTTCTTTATCAACATGCCGGTGTCACTAAACTACAAGGCGGAAAACAGACGTGTAAATGTAAACGAAATGGCTCTTAAGTATATTGCTCAGACAAAGGACACTTACATCATTGGAATTGACCGTGGGGAGAGAAATTTGCTGTATGTATCAGTAATTGATACTGACGGAAACATTGTTGAGCAGAAATCCCTTAACATCATTAACAATGTGGACTATCAGGCAAAGCTCAAGCAGGTTGAAATCATGAGAAAACTGGCAAGGCAGAACTGGAAACAGGGTGTAAAAATAGCTGACTTAAAGAAAGGCTATTTGTCACAGGCAGTTCATGAAGTTGCCGAGCTTGTAATAAAATACAATGGTATTGTTGTCATGGAAGACTTAAACAGCAGGTTTAAGGAAAAGCGTTCAAAGATTGAGCGCGGGGTTTACCAGCAGTTTGAGACAAGCCTCATTAAGACTCTCAACTATCTGACATTCAAGGACAGAAAACCTCTGGAAGCAGGCGGAATTGCCAATGGTTATCAGCTTACATACATTCCGGAAAGCCTTAAAAATGTCGGAAGCCAGTGTGGATGCATTCTCTATGTGCCAGCCGCATATACGTCAAAAATTGATCCGACAACAGGATTTGTAACCTTATTCAAGTTCAAGGATATATCGTCTGAAAAAGCCAAGACGGACTTTATTGGCAGATTTGACTGCATCAGATATGATGCCGAGAAAGATTTGTTTGCATTTGAGTTTGATTACGATAACTTTGAGACATACGAGACCTGTGCAAGAACAAAATGGTGTGCATATACTTACGGCACAAGAGTTAAAAAAACATTCCGCAACAGAAAGTTCGTTAGTGAAGTCATTATTGACATAACAGAGGAAATCAAGAAAACTCTTGCTGCCACAGACATAAACTGGACAGATAGTCATGACATCAAACAGGAAATTATTGACTATGCACTCTCCTCTCACATATTTGAGATGTTCAAACTCACAGTACAGATGAGAAACAGCTTATGCGAATCAAAAGACAGGGAATATGACAAGTTTGTGTCACCGATATTAAACGCTTCAGGAAAGTTCTTTGACACGGATGCTGCTGACAAGTCACTTCCTATCGAAGCAGATGCTAACGATGCATATGGCATTGCAATGAAAGGCCTATACAATGTGCTTCAGGTGAAGAACAATTGGGCCGAGGGCGAGAAATTCAAATTTAGCAGACTCAGCAATGAAGACTGGTTCAATTTCATGCAGAAAAGGTAGTAAACGGATAGCTAGTGCAGACCACAGCTTTAATAGAAACAAATGCTTACAGTTCAATGATGCAAGGTAACAAATTAAGGGCATAATGCATAAAAAGCTTACAGCTCAGCCGTGAAATGTTGTGCAAGTGCACAATGTTAGGGTTGAGACTGTAAGGAAAATGTCTACTGGTGTAGATGGTCTGTCCATACTTGTAGTTAATACTGTGAGCAAAATGTCTACTAAGGTAGATCTTTCTATAATAGTATTAGCTTATCAGGTTGAAACTGTAAGCGGAATGTCTACTGAGGTAGATTAATAGTCTCAATCATATGCTCAGATATTGAAGCTGTGGGCGAAATATCTACTAGAGTAGATAGCACATCCCAATTTTTTCTGATTATGCTAAAGCTGTAGGCGAAATGTCTACTGGTGTAGATCACATAAAGCTGTCATTATTCCTATGGTTAAAACTGTAAAGGAAATGTCTACTAGCGTAGATAAACTGCAGTCGATTATTTTGTCGGAATTGAGACTGTAAGGGAAAATGTCTACTAGCGTAGATTTAAGTGTTGGATGAAATTGGCGTTTTTGTTGATACTGTGAGCGAAATGTCTACTGAGGTAGATGAGTTAGCAGGACAACGGTCAATAATGGTTGAGACTGTAAGCGGAATATCTACTAAGGTAGATAATGTATTCTTAAGACAGTCATTCTTGTTGAAACTGTAATGAAAACGTCTACTAATAGTAGGTAAGAGGAAAATATCGAAACGACTCATAGTTAAGGCTGCAAGGAGAATGCCTACTAAGGTAGCTTTAGCTTTATACTTAGATATTGAAAGACTGGTTGAGACTGTAAGCGGAATGTCTACTAAGGTAGATTTAACATACAAGAATAAACGCGTACATGTTGAGACTGTAAGTGAAATGTCTACTGAGGTAGCTTTCATATAGAGTATATTTTTTATTTCGTTGAAACTGTGAGCGAAATGTCTACTAAGGTAGATTTCATCTATGTACTCGATTGCATACTTTGTTGATACTGTGAGCGAAATGTCTACTAAGGTAGATTCACTTGTTCATCTCATTGCGCTATAAGTTGATACTGTGAGCGAAATGTCTACTAAGGTAGATTTCATCTATGTACTCGATTGCATACTTTGTTGATACTGTGAGCGAAATGTCTACTAAGGTAGATCATGCGTTAACACACATATCAATTACGGTTGAAACTGTAAGCGGAATGTCTACTGGGGTAGATCTGCAATGGGTGAAAAAACATCCTCTAGTCGAAACTGTAAGCGAAATGTCTACTAGGGTAGATGATAGTCAAGATGATATCACAGTCATTGTTGAAACTGTAAGCGGAATATCTACTAGGGTAGATACAAAAAATATCTTTAATTTCTTCATCAGGTTGAAACTGTAAGCGGAATATCTACTAGGGTAGATATATACTCTATAAGCTTATCTGATCCACGTTGAAACTGTAAGCGGAATATCTACTAGGGTAGATTTGATGATGCCACTATGGTTGAAAATGTTGAAACTGTAAGCGGAATGTCTACTTGGGTAGATACTATTATAATCATATGGACACTGTGAGTTGAAACTATAAAGAAAATGTCTACTGAGGTAGATTTTCTCTTATTTTTTAATTTGAATAAAGCTGAAACTGTAGGCAAAATGTCTACTGATGTAGATTATTCCCAGCATACCAAATAAAATATTTACTGATATAGATATATAGATAACTCAATTGAAGCTGTTAGCGAAATATCTATTAAAACAGATCAGATCAACAGTATAAGATGATGATAAAAAGCCTACAGCTCAGCCGTGAAATGTTGCACAAGTGCGTAATGTTAGGATTGATACTGTGAGCAGAATGTCTACTAAGGTAGATCCTTTGACCATCTATTCTTCATGTTTGGTTGATACTGTAAGCGGAATGTCTACTGGTGTAGATGAGTTGCAGACGAATGGTTCTTTGCGTGTTGAAGCCGTAAGGAAAATGTCTACTGGTGTAGATATCATTTTGAATACCTTCCTTTCCTATGTTAAAACTGTAAGCGGAATGTCTACTTGCGTAGATCACTTTCTGTCGAATGCCCACAAACATGTTGAAACTGTAATAAAAATGTCTACTGAGGTAGATATAGCACTAGGCTCAGAGATTGAAAGACTGTTTGAAACTGTAAGCGGAATGTCTACTGATATAGATTAAGAATCAAGTAAATGTGGAATCATTTAAACTATGAGTAGAATGTCTACTTATGTAGATTGTCAGTATATGAACCATTTGAATAATTATGTTGGAGCTGCGAGCGGAATGTCTACTAAAGTAGATTTGCATATGTAGCTCAAGCATTTGCATGTTGAAACTGTGAGCGAAATGTCTACTGAGGTAGATTTGTTCACAGAGAGTATGATTTTTATTTGTTGAAATTGTAAAGAAAATGTCTACTGAGGTAGACGTGTAGATCACGGGTAGCAATATTTACTTGAAACTGTAAGGAGGTATGAATAAACTTAAAAACATGAATAAGAAAAAATCGTTTTGGAGTACATTAGTTAATGAATTCCTTGGAACTATTTTAATAACTTCTATTATAATTTATATGATTGTGTTTATATTATTAGGAAGAGCTGGAATATTTAATTTTATGGGAGGTAGCAGTGATATAATAAACGGATTAGTTGCAGCAGCAGCCTTCCCAATTGTATTGGTCCTTGCATTATGTACAATAGTATTAATTATAAATATAGTAGCGTTTATTCCGCTTACTATACATAAAATTAAGGCCGTATATAATTACACCTACCTTCCGCTTACCGCGGACGAGATTAAATATGCTTTGGATAAAAATATTATATCTTCTAAAGAAGATTATATTAAATTAATTTTGGATAATCTGCGTTATGGAGTTACTAATAAACCATCTTTGTTTGAGTTTTTCTTTTCCACATGTTACATAACGTTCTCTCAAGAAGAATTATATTCATTATGCAAAGCTTTTGAGAAAGTGTTTGATAGTCCGATTATAATTGATGATGATATGCTTTCATATCTTAATAAGTATGATACCAATTGTTCTCCTTTTGATGTAGCAAAATATAAAGATGAAGTTTCGCTTACAACTATAAGGGAAGAATATGAAAATGGGAAAGATGCTACATTTGCGTTATACACGGATGGAGATAAATATAAAAATATATTAGAAACAGTTAATTTCCCGTTGTATGTGGGCAAATAATTTCATTTTTCAAAAAAAACAGGTCCTATCCGTAATTAATACTGTAGAGAAAAATATTTTTTGAAGTAGAACGCAATATATAAAAAACATTACAGTTAAACCGTGAAACATTGTGCAGGTGCACAATGTTAGGATTGAAACTGTAAGTGGAATGTCTACTGGTGTAGATATAACACTTTAGCGCCAATCAATACTGTTAGAACATAAAGGGAAACGTCTACTGAGGTAGATATGAAATATTGTCCAGCGCTGTCTTCATTTGAACTGTTGGCGAAATGTCTACTGGGGTAGATGCAATGAGTTTCTTCGGTAATTCATTTCAGAATAAATGATGTAGATCCGGCAAGGATGTGGCAAAGATTTTTCATGTTAATATTGCAGAGAGAGAACGTCTGCGAGCGTAGATTTTGTGGAGATAATATCGAAGGAAAAATGTCTACTAGGGTAGATTCATCATGCGTTTCTCCTTTCGTTGTTTGGTTGAAACTGTAAGAGAAATGTCTACTGATGAAGATGAAACCAAAGCTCCAGACCTAATACATGTTAAAACTGCGAACAGAATGTCTACTGGTGTAGATTCTAAAAGAGCAGATCGTACATCAATGTGTTGAAACTACAAGGAAAATGTCTACTGGAGTAGATATTATTGTTGTTTTAATCATTTTGAATTGAAGTTGTAAGGAAAATGTCTACTGATGCATATTAATGTAGATACGAATATCAGTGTTGCTACATGCGCAAATCATTCGCTTTTCAACATACAAACCATCGCTTAGACGCAAAAAAAAGAGCCGCATCATGCAGCTCTTCTTTTTACTTATATTTTCTTGTTTCTATGCTACTTCCTCAAGCGCATACATGAAAGCAGCTGCCTCCCTGTCGTTCGAAATAAAGTCACCTCTGAATTTTACAAATTCGCTGATGAAATTTTTGTGTTTCTTAGCAAAATCATCTCTGAAACTGCTCTGCGAACTGGCTTATATTGATATTCTTAATCTCTGCCATCGTCTTTTTCTCCATCTTCTAAAATCTGTTCCACAAGCTTATGCAAGTTCTTATCATTGAGATACGGCATCTGCGGGTTTCCATCCTTGTCATACAGCGTAGCAGAATACCTGTCGTTTTCTTCCTCGTATATGACATCGAACGACACGTTGTCAGTGCCTATGAATGCATAAGGTTCATCATATGCATTCTTATTGCCCTGCAAAAACTGCAGCTCAATTTCCAGACAGCACTCTTCCACCTCGTTCTCGTATTCCTCATTGGCAAGTGCTGCCTCTAGCTCTGTTATTCTTAACAGAGTTTCTTCTTCTACGAAATCCTCACCTGCTTTAAGTCCTAGCGGATAGTCAGAATTACAATTGTCGGTAACTCCCCAGCAATTGTAGTAATCACCGTCTTCGTCAACCCCGGCACCGTAATTCAAGTCTGACAGAATATCTTTTTCTGTCGGCAGCTTTGTTGCGTCTGCTGTATCAATCCCGGCATCCAGAATTTCCTTTCTCTTTGCTGCACATTGTAATATGTAATCAGCAATTTTCTGTCTGCCTGGTTCAGTCAAAACATATTCCATTTTTGTTCTTCCATTCTCTTATTCTTCTCTTTCAAACATCAGGACCATCCCGTCGTTATTTTGCTCATATAAATATTTTTATCTATTAATCAAATCCAAGTGTGTATTCAGTTCGGTATAAAGCATAGGATTGTCATATAAAAAGTCTTTCACTGTGTAGCCGATTTCAATCAGTTTTTTGGAATTAGACCTTCTAAATCTTTTATAAGCACATGATACAGCTCCTAAAATATCCTCATAACGTTCTCTTAAAGAACCATTATATCCATGAATGGATGGATGGTCATAATCAGATATATCCACTACATAGAATGGTATATCTCCTAATTTAACATTTTTACCATATTCTCTAATGTACTTAATAGCTGAGTGTAAATTATCTATCCAAACAATAGGTGTATCGCAAAAATCATATTTGCAAATTACAACTCTGATTGCAGGATTATATCCATCCCTTTCCATCTGCACGATAGAATTGATGTGATATTGAATATCACTGGCATGTCCTACATGTAATCCCCAATTGCATACTTTATAACCAATTTTGCAAGATTCTATGTATAATTTACCTGCTTTAATCTGTATACCATCAGGATTGCGTCTAATGACGTGTTTACAAAACATATCCGTTAGATTCATATTCAGTAAATCTTTTGAAATATCATCATTGATTTTAATATTCAAATCATCCATATTTTTTACCCTTTCTTTAGCATGGCATTAACATGCCATATTCATTTTCTGTAAGATAAATCTGCTTTCCACTTTCTGATGTGCCAACTGTGTATACGGTTCCATTCTCCGTGGTCTTCCACCCGCCAAACTCCAGCAGTTCGCCGTCTCTTATCAGCAGGCCGTCAGCATCGTCATCCCTGTACAAAGCGTAACTATCAGCACCATTTTCTTTTGTATACCTGATGCAGCCTCCAAATTTAAAGTGGCAGAGCCCTTTGTCGAACATCTGCCTTAAATCGACACGGCACCTTGCAATTTTGTTCCTCCTTGTTTCTTCAATATTCATTCTGCTCTCCTTTCTTCTTTTTATATGGAAAGTATGTCAGAATTTAAGAAAATGAATGATTCTTTCCATATAAAAAAGAGCTGCATGTAAGCAGCCCATTTTCCTGCACAACAAAACAGAACCGGCGCTCCTTCCGGTCCTGTTCTGCGAAAACAAATTTTTTGTAACAAAGTTGTACAAGCCACATAAGCTTGAAAGGTCTGTCCGGTATTCCCGGACATTATAAGTATGATAGATTTATCTGCCGAATATTGCTTTCCATATGAAAAGAGCCCGGGAAACCGGGCTCACGTTTTATAAAAATTCAGCTTTCGTTAATTATACACTGCATTCCGCTTGTATACAACCATTCTTATGCCATAAGTATCCTGATCTGAAGCATAGGTCTCTCCTCGGCTGTAAATCTTTCATTTATTGCAGCTGCCTGATACAGCCTATTCCGGTACGCAATCGTGCGCTTACATACAGCGTAAGCTTCCTTGTCTGCATCCATTCGCATTATCTTCCGCACAAACTCTCTTACAAAATCATCGCCGTCCATTGATTTAAAGACATCCTTCGTGCGTCTTTCATCTCTGCTTCCGGATGCAGTTTTAAAGCGGATTTTTCCTGCATAAATCATTATGCATCCTGTATTCTTCTCGCCGGAAACCTCATCAAGAAGCTTAAAAAGCGCGATCTTTCCTTTCTCAAATATATCGTCTAATCTCATATCCTCTGTTCTTTCATTGCTCATATATAATGTCTCCTTTCTCGTGTGTCCTATTCCTGCTCATCTGCAAACATTGCAAGGCATCCTTCTCTTCTCCTAAAAGACGTCCATGCTCTCAAAATCTATTCTCAAGTCAACTATTTTCTGACAGTACGGCTCGCATCCTCGAAGTCCTGATGCACTCCTATGCGTATCCTTGTCTACATCTGTGCATCTTCTGCATAAATCTGCTTCCGCCAGCTCCTGTCTCGCAAGTTCTGCTGCAATCGCTGTCGCTTTTGTATATACCTGCATGATGATTGCCGCAAGTGCCGGAGAATACGTTACAAGCCGGTTCCAGTTGAGCTGCCGCCCGAAGTTTTGCCATAATCCGCTGTCTTCATAAAAAGCCAGGCGCCTCGACGCCCACTCTAACACTCTCTTTTCATCCTGCGTTATGAACCGCGCGGCATTTTCAAGCATGAAACAAAGCTTCTTGACAGCCGTATTTTCCGCCGCAATCGCGACCACATCTCTCAGACTGTCCCTGTCGGGCTCATCATCTGCTTTAAAATTTAATTTTTCTTTTGCGTATCCGATGGAATCAATAACACAGTTTCTGTCCACATCTGTCAGATGCATGTTTTGACACTGCATTTCTTTTATCAGATCCGGACTGATTACAGCCCACGCATACTCGCTTTCGTATATCATGTTGCTTCCTCCTGTATAAAGTATGTCAGAATGCATTTTAAGCTATATCTTTCCATATAAATAAGCTGGTTTTCCTGTATTAACTTTTTCTTTCCACATCCCACACCCTGCCTGCGTATATAATAAACATCGTCAGCCAGCCTATGGCATATCCCCAGTCAATATCTCTTATTAATCCTATTACTTCCTTCAAATTGTGTATCTTATGCCCTGATGGCGCTCTTCTCCTTATTTTTGTATCTTCTTATTTTATAATCTTGAACCTTTCTTTCCTGATCCGGTCGTTTTCCTCTTTGACCTGTCTTAAATGCTTCGACATGACTTCCTTATGTCTTTTGCCATGAGCGCAGTTGTTGCACAGTCCGTAGTTGACATGCCCCTTGCCGCCATACGATGCAAAATACTCCCTTTCGTCTATCGCGCCGCATTCGCTACATTTTACGAATCTGTTGCCCTCAATGCTTACAACAGGCTTTTCTCCGGCCGATTCGATTATTTCATCAAGATGGCTTATAAGGTAGTAGAATGCTCCGAGCTGTTCTGCCGACCCACCCTTTGTCATCTCATGGTATTTTTCGAGTGTGTTTTTCTCGTTTTCCAAAAAACCACGTCCTTTCATATATTAATGCGCATTCTCAAGCTTATCCCGTATCAGGGCAAAAACTCTCTGTCTTGCGCATTCCCTGCCGACACCGTTTTCTGCCATGTCCTTTTCGATAAGCTTTCCGACTGCCCTGGCAATGTCTTTAAGCTCGCCTATATTCTTGGCTCCTGTCGCTTCTTTGTATACCTTTATTGTCTCTATCCTTGGATCCTTTGAATTTTCTGTCTCCTTCATTTTGCTTTCTGTGCCTCCTTATCCTATTCTTTCTCCCTATATTAAGTATGTCAGATGGATGTTTTGCGAATGTCCTTCCATATAAGTTTCTGCTAGATCTGCGTATTTTTCAGATACGCAAGTATCATAATCACCGCCCTGTATTTTCTCGGATGGCTCATGATGTCCTCAATTTCTGCTTCAAGGCCTGCCACGTCAGTTTCCATGCTGCTCTTGCTGAAAGCAAATCCGTCAAGCCCCGGCTTATTCTGTCTTTTGTACTCTTCTGCCGTCAGACTTCTTAACGCATCCGCCACATCTTTTGCACCTTTTCTTCTTAATATATTTCTGCTGTCCATAATTCCCTCCTAACTGACATGCACAGTCCATCTGTCGGTATACAGATATGATTCCTGCACACAGATATGCACCTTCTCTGCCTGCCTGTATTCCTCAACACACGTCCTTGACCTTGTCCAGCCATCCTGAAGCACGCAGATGTCAGCCTCGCTCATATCTTCCACTATTACGGCATTCTCATCCATCTCGAAGATGCCTCTTATTATATTCCTGTTAATCTTCCGCCTTTTCGGCCTGATTATATAATAGTGCATTATTTTTCCTCCCTCGGCATATATCTGCCATTCTCCAGCATTTCAATGCTTATCTGCCCAGGAATATCCTCTTCCTGCTTCAAAAATCCGCTGTATTCAAGGCTTCTCTCAAGGAAGCTCTGGTAAGTCTCATACAAACTGCAGCTGTCACACAAGCTGCCGGACGCAGCTTTTATGTCGAATACCTGTGCACATCGCAGGTCCTTTCTTCCCGAAACGGCATTTAGTATGGTGCATGTTTTTCTCTCCTCATACTTCAATTTTTAAGCCTCCAAGCATTTTTCTTCCTTATATGGAAAGTATGATATTTTTTATCAGTGCTAATGGCTTTCCATATAAGAACAGCTGCTTTTGGCCAGAAATCTGCAATGAAAATAAAAGTGGTGTCAAAAGAAAAAGCGCTGTGACTATATAAGTACATAGGACTCTCAAACCCTTGATTTTACCGCATTTCAAGCGTAGAAAATCTTACTGGAGTTTTGTTTTACCGAAAAATTTTTGCAGTTTTTTCGTTTCTCTATCATACTAATAATATAGAAAAATAAAAAATTATCGTTTTTCAAAATTCTACCAGCGGGATAATGACAAAATGCAGAAAATATGCTATAGTATGACTATCAAAGGAAAAACAGTTATCTGCGAAAGACGCAGGAGAAAGGAAAAAGATATGCTTACAGTAATTAAGTTTTATAAAAGTTCATACAGTTGTAAACATAGTTCTTACTTTAAAAAGAACTCTATTTTGATGCGCTTTTATATGAACGAAAATTCTGTCTGAAAAACATATTTACTGATATTTTTCTTTCATGTCGTTTATCTTAGGGCGCATCCCGGATGAACGATTTTTTTATTGCTTAAAATGAAAGGAAATAACTATTATGCCAGTAATTAACATGGAACAGACAGGAAAGCAGATTGCAGAATTAAGAAAGAACGCAAATCTTACTGTAAACGATATAAAGGAAGCACTCGCACTTACAACTGTAAATGCCGTATACAAGTGGCAGCGTGGACAGACACTTCCGACACTCGACAATCTTGTTGCACTCGCAGCCCTCTTCGGCTGCACAATTAACGATATTGTCATAACTGAAACAATATAAGAAATACATGTACCATTAGCTCAGCTGGTAGAGCATTTGACTTTTAATCATTCTGTCCGGGGTTCAAGTCCCCGATGGTACATTATCGGCGGGTATGCCTAGCAGCGAGGGCGGCGGTCCGTAAAACCGTTACATAAGAAACATCGCAGGTGCAAATCCTGCCCCGCCGACTTAATCTCATCATGCTCTTGTAGCTCAGAGGTAGAGCGCTTGATTGAAGCCCAAGAGGTCGAAAGCCCAAAACTTTCCGAGAGCACTATGGAGTGTTGGCTCAACTGGTACAGCAGCGGACTTGAAATCCGCCATTCCGAAAGGATATTAGGGTTCGACTCCCTAACACTCCGTTTAAAACTTAATATATGCAGTGTTGGCAGAGTTGGTATTGCACCAGATTGCTAATCTGAGGTCATCGTTTATTCGATGCGTAGGTTCGAGCCCTACACACTGCGCTGTGCTAGTAGCTTAGCCGGTTCAAAGCGCCAGATTGTGGCTCTGAAGATCACGGGTTCGAGTCCCGTCTAGCACCTTATATCTTATAATGATGATGTGGCCAAGTGGCAAGGCGTCAGTCTGCAAAACTGATATCGTGGGTTCAAATCCCATCATCATCTTTATGCAAAAAAGAGGACCACCTTACAAAAATATAGCGTTCTGAAAGCCCACCACTTCAGCCGTGGGATGAAAGAACACGGACTTTTATCTTATATGGAAAGCCATTCGCAAAAACCAAATCTATCATACTCTTTATATATAAAATGAGGTGTCAAATGCATACACTACAGTTAATCTTAAGACCAACTGAATATGAGGAAGCTATCATCAACAAGCGTTTCCTCGCGGTGTCGCATATTCATAACGTATGCGTAAAACATGCAAAGAAACTGCTTATACAGCTTGACCATGATAATGAGTATCTTAAACAAAAAGGGGTCCGGCATCACTCCCTCGTTCCTAAGAAAGTAATACACTTCGTATGAAATCACTGGACGTAAATCCTGAATACCGGCAGCTATATCCCTGTCTATATGACAGGGTGAACCTGTCAGAAATCTAAGGAATCCCATGGCGCAAGCCGTGGGAGGATGTCAAGCGGTCCTGCTTTGTTCCATGCACCGTATGGGAGTTGGCAATTTATAAAGAGAATATGCAATATATTTATATATTGGAATCCGCACGAAAAAAGGCTGCCCAAAGACAGCCTCCTTTTTGCTTGTTAACTAATTGCAAGATACAATCTGGTCTAAACCTTTTATATAAATATAAGGGTGATCAGACAGTATCTCATCTTCTGATAAGCCATTATTTACTGATGCAATTTCCTCGCTGTTTATATCACAGTTTGCAGGTGTTAATAGTATTTCGTTAATCGAAGATGGAATTATCTTTACATCTCCTCCTATTTCATCCGCGTACCTTTTAACCGCATCAGACAAAAAGACCAATCCGGCTCCCTTACACTTTGACTTGTTTGTCAAAATATAATTTATTGGAGTCCCATTGATTTTTTGAATTTCTTTCATTGCCTGAAACTGATTTGAAAAACCTGGGTTTATTTTTGCATATTCTGCTGCGATATAATCTAGCATATCCATGCACTGTACTCCCATTACTTCTATTGTGTTTCTACGGGCATCCCTGTAGAGATCATCTGCAATTACACCCCATGTTGCAGCGATTTCATTTGTTATGGTTATTGACCTGTAGGCGTCTCTTGTTGCTTCAAGAACAACAATGAATACCATTGAAAGATCAAGAAACTCTTTGTGCACCTTGCCTTCCAAGAAAGCCTCATTTTTCTCTGTGTTTACGATCTGACTACTCCCACAGGCAAGCCTGTGGGGTTCTTACTGCTATGTTTAGCCTGTAATCGTACACCATATGAGTATTCCCATAGGCTTTGGAATACAGGTATAAGTCTGTTTGAGTAAGAACTTCTATTACCAAGCGGCCTAGCGGCCACACTATTATGCAAAGAAAGCTAGTTGTTTTTCGGTAAATTTCTGCTTTGCAGCAAGGAAGTGTAGTCAGTCTCCCTAATATGTTTTAGTTATGCTATTTTAATTCCGCTGTTTAGTACCTTGATTTTGTTTGTTTTAATCCATTCAATTAATTCCCTTTCCATGCTGTAACATTTGTCAAATTTGGCCGCACATTTGTCTTTGTCTATATCACTGGTTCTGAAATCGTAGCAGTACAGTAAGAATGATGAGTACCAGTCTCTCTGTACCAGCGTTCCGTCTGCAAGTTTATACATTCTGTCAGACAGTTTCTTTTTAATATAATCATCGGCTGTGTGGTCATACTGACTTGCCCTGTAATTGTTTGATACTTCTATGTAAGTGCCGCCGGATGCCTTGAACTTATTTTCCACAGCAGTCTGAAACCCTCCCGGACATCTGTTCTTTATTGATTTACCAAAACGCTTCTTTTTATTGATTTTGCCTTTGTTATTAACTGTGGTCTTGCTGGCGCGTTTCATCAGTTTGGCAGCATTTTTAGGCTCCGTTATAAAAACATCTCCAATACTCCGCAGGTGGTTTGCATCCTCATTTATGGCAAGGCGTCTGTTAGCAACATTTATGCGGCAGAGTTCTGCATGTTTTGCTTTCAATTTTTTATAATGATTGGAATAATTCCAAGTCTTTTTACCCTGTTTGACAGTGCCATCATCATTATAGTTCTGTGGATTAGTGGCACGCCTGCTCCTGTCCATGGCACGATAATAGAGTCTTTCAAGCCTTTCGGATGTCTGTATGCTGTTGCCACGATCTGAAAGATTTTTAAGTCCTGTCTCCGTATCAGAAGTGTAAGCTACAGTCTGTGTGCCAATATCGGCACCGATAATGCCTTTACCGTATTTGTGCCGGGGATTGCCAAACCTGTCATATTTAGGCTTTGCTCTGCCCTCAATGGCTAGATGCAGGTACACCCTGTATTTCCCACGGATAAGTTTAGGTACCAGAGTTGCATAGCATGGTCTGTAAGTGCTTATACAACATGCTTCTTCCAGAAGAGTCTGCACAGCTTTACAGTCTGCAATTTCCGGTGCAGCGAGGTAATCCAAAACGGCATTTACTTCGTCAGTCTGAAATCTGTCTTTAATCTGTATTCCGAATACAGATTTGCCAAGTTTAAACTGCAACTGATTATTCTTTGCAGATATTGGAATACCACGATTGATCTGTTTCGCTCTGATACACGGTAAATCTCCGTGTTTTGAGAAATGAAGCGTTTTGCCATTGCCGTATAAACATTTTTCAACACCATGCCATACATCTTCAGCTTTGGTAAGAGCAAACACTGCATCTATGCTATACTTTTTGCCAATATGTATCATGGATTTGCGGCAGTAATCCCATGTAACATTATATTGTTTCTGCATTTCATTGAGCTGGTCAGCGAACATTTTGCGTTTCTGCTTATTTTTAGTGGAGCCATAAAGTTTAAGCAGTCCGCGGTACCTTTTGGTACGCATGAGCTGGTCATAATTCTTTTTCATGAGACCGATAAGCTCATTACCGGCTTTTCTGATTCTGTCAGAAAGTTTTACGACTTTTTGTATATCAGAACAGGACATATCGGTTTCAGCAACCAGAATATGTCTGTTAGACAGTTTATGAAATTGTTTCAAAACCTTGTTGTAATCATCATTAACCATCAAACGGCTCCTTAGTCTAAAAGTCTGTCTGGCATAATTATTTCGTAACTTCTAATGTAAGTATGATTTTTTATATTTTTGATTATGGCTTTCTATATAAATACCCTTCATTTTAGCGCCAAACCGCTACAATTATGTTTTTATCAGGAATCAAGTGTGGCTTTCATCCCACAGACAAGCCTGTGGGTTTTTCGCCACAAATTTATAACCACAGATGCGATTGCGGACATTGCCGTAATGTCCAATATTATTGGCAATCTTATTTATGGTATCGTCTACAGGCTTAAGAATAATCTGCACCATCTCGTCAATGATTCCATTGATGTCGCCCCTTACCCGGTACATCTGATACAAATCTCCCAGCCTGAATGCTGGAAGCGCTTTTACATTTTTAAAAATGGGTACAAAGGTAAGATGACTTGTTTTGCTTTCGTATCTTACCTCGTAATCACCATTGTTAGATAATTTACAAATTACCTGTTTCTCTACCTGTTCTTTAAAATTTTCAATTGTTAACATATTGTTTTCCTCCATTTTTCTTTATTTTTATATAGAAAGTATGATAGAAATTATATTTTTGGGATTTTTACACAAGAAAAAGACCATCCGAAGACAGTCTCTTTTTTGCAAAATGAAAAACTATTTCATTATGAATTCAGCATATTCCTCGTTTATGAATTTATTGCATTCGTAATGGAAATTTGCTTAATATTTCAAAAGCTACTCTTCAAAATACAAATCACAAGCCAAATACCTGTTGCGATTGACCACTTGAATGTAAGTCCAAAACACATTGTAATCAGCTTAATAATTCCACAAGTTACAATCCAACTAAGACCATAACAAACTGCTAAGATTAAGATTACAATGATTGCGGCTGTGCCACAGATTGCGGCTGTGCCACATTTAGTTAATTTGTTCTTTAAATTTTTTGCTTTTTCAATAATTCTCATATTCTGTTCCCTCCATTTTTCTTTTTTATATAGAAAGTATGAAATTTTTTTTTGAAACGATATTTTCGACTACATAAAAAAGAGCCTAATATAAAGGCTCTTTTGTAAAAAACGACATTCTGTTCATCTTATAACTGCAAATGTTCGACAATTTACATTGCCATTTGCAGTTTTTCCATACACATCTTTTCCGAGCATATTGCTGTAAAACGTATAGGTGTATCTATCTGCTGTATTCCATCTGTTTCCTCCTATTATACCCTGTACTTGACATTAACGTAGTTGCCATTGTATTCATCCCATTTGTAGTCTACGCATTTGATTCCCAGAACCCTGCTTAATATTTCAAAAGCATTCTGTGTTGCGTCTTCTAGTTCAACAGCGCAGTCTTCAAAACCATACTTATCCATATACATTTCAAACCCAACTGGCGGATTTCCGTCTATCATTGCATTTCTTACGTATTGATTGTAAGCTTGGTCAAAGTGCTCGTATCTGTCTACTATTTTCATCCCTGCATCCACAGATGCAAGGATGTCGTTAAGGTCTGCTATCTTGATGCGGACTAGATGGATACATTCTTTTTCGTACTTCCTAAATATCTTATTTACCATACTCTTTTTTGTTCCTCCTTTACTACCAGCTTCACAGATTCATCTTTTTCTACAAGAGCTGTCATCACGTATACATCTTTTTTCTGACTATGCATTCTTATCTTCGGATTGTAAGTACCCTCGTATGATGCTTGTGCAATACGAAGCTGCTCTATTTTGACGATATAAGCAGTGTTCAGGAATATGTTACGTCCATCCCAACGTCTGAACTTGATTATTCCGTTGCATGTTTCAAAGAAGCTGTCCGCTACAGGCTCAATGACTTCTCATGATACGCTTGTAGACAGGGCCGCTATTTTACTTATCATTTTCCGTGTACAGACGAAATTCATTGTTCTTGCAAGGACTTCCTAAGTCCCCCATAATTTCTTTTGTCAGTTATACCCTTGTTCCATTTGCCATTTTGTTTTTCTCCTTTTTTCTTTTTATTTATGTAGAAAGTATGTTAGATTTTTATCAATTCTGATTTCTCTCTATATATAATTTGGCAAAAAAAGAAACCGACGAATCGGCCTCTTTAAAAAAGGAGAGGTGTTTACATATTTCCGTCGTAAAACCACATACCTTTACGGTGTGTAGATACACGGCGAGTATTTCCTAACCTTGATTTTCAATCAGTCTCCTATCTTATAGTTTGTGATTAACAAATGTTGTGCATTCTTATCATTCCTGTCTTGAAAACTTACAAAATATTTTTTATCAAAAGAAGACACATACAATTGCTTACCATTTGCTGTTTTTGTACCTTCATAATATAATGAAGAAATATAATTTGTATTTTTTATAACAATCATAAAATTAGCCTTGCACTCTTTTATTAGATACTCCGCTAATCTAGCTTGATCATCTTTATCAAACTCATTTTTTGCATATGTACTAAATTCAGAATCATATGGTGGATCTAAAAACACAAAATCATTCTTTTTAGGTTTATATGTATTCATAAAATCATAGAAATCCATATTCCCTATTGTTGTATTTGAAAGATGTTTAACCACATCCTTATTTTGGTAATACGCAATCTTATTTGCAAAAGATTTTCTATTATAAGAAATTCCACCATAAGGAACATTAAATTTTCCATCCTTGTTGTATCTAAACATAGACGAATAGCACACCTGTCTAATAAAGAAGTATATCGCCGTAGCAAATTCCTTACTAATTCCTAATTCCTCTTTATTGTTCATCAGCATTCTAAAATGAGTATAAAAAGCTGCTTTTAGAGCTGATTCGATATTAGACACAACATCTTGATACGCTAAATCACCTTTTTCCCCCTCTATCTTGTGCATTCTTATCATTTTATTTTTTATACTCTTGCATAACTCATAGACAAACTCTTCAATTTGATAATTGAAATTAGTTGTAAGCAACCCATTAAATTCCTCTGCATTTGCAAGAACAAACTCTGTTATCTTATCGCCAAGTTGTTGTTTATTTAATTTGCCATTTTTGTACATATAATATATATCTGTTATTGTCTTTTCGTGATAATAAACTACTTCGCTTATAGCATTCCAGCCGTATTCAATTGCTTTTAACTTATCAAAAAATTCGGCATTTTGTTCTTTAACCATTTTATATAGAGCAATCAATTCATCTGATTTATCATTTATGTAATATTTTTTTGCATCAATAGCAAAATATACAGCCCCGCCACCAACAAAGGGTTCATAATAATTATCAATTTTAGCAGGAAGTGCTGGTATTATATAATTTAATTCTTTTTCCTTACCACCTGGATATTTAATCAGTGGTAACAATCTGGTTGCCAATACATTATTCATAATAGACCTCATGCTTTTCACAAATTTAGTGTCTAAGAAGCTACCACCGTAAGGTGTGCAGAGAAATAGACACCGGATTTATTTTTTATATTTAAAGTATGATTTATTTTTTTATACGTTTATGCCTTATTGAGCCTGCAGAAATACTGAAGCTGTATGGTTAGAAAACTGCAGCCAAAAAAAGAGACCTCAATTTCGAAGTCTCTTTTTTTTCTCATTATTCCAGCTTAGCACTATCAGCAAACTGCCTTGCTTCCTGTTCGGATGCAAATTCCTTAATGTAGCCGCCATATCTGAAATAATTCTTTGCATTTCTCTGTCTTTCTGTTATATGGTCAGTTACCTTAACATCGGCACCCACAATGCCCCATTCGGCTGAAACTAAGACGTACCACCTATTTTCTTCTGGCTTTTCCTTTTTAATTTTGGCAGCAGTCCGTCTTCGTAGGCGGCAACTGCATTGTTGCTCATGCATCTTTCCCTGTTGTATCCGCTCATTTATTATCCTCCATTTTTCTTTTTTTTGTAAAAAGAGTATGTAAGATTTTATACGGGCGGATGAGCTTCTATATGAAACGCCTGTATGCACAAAAAAAGAACACTTGAAAAACTTTTGTTTCTCAAGCGTCTTAAAATTTTGTCAGATAATATTATATTTCGCAAATGCCGGGCTCGTACTTTGCAACCGGATTCAGCTTAAATTCATTGGCAAGATGTTTCTGCTTAATCAGCTCGTCAATTTCTTTATCTCCGCAGGTCTCATTGCGGATAAAGGTATCCAGCTGCTCATACGTAAATCCAAAACTGTCTTCATCCGTCTTTCCGCATAAACCGTCTGACGGTGTTTTGTCAACATACTTAGACGGCAGACCAAGATAATGTCCAATGGCGCAGACTTCAGACTTTGTCAAATATCCTAAAGGAGCCACATCCCCATCGCCATCGCCGCCTATCGTAAAATAGCCAACATAATCTTCAGAATAATTACAGGTATTAATCATCCTGCCATTATTGCACTGACAAACCGCCCTTATCATCTTTGTGCGCTCTCTGGGAGCGATATTCTGCCTGCACTGCTTCGTAATCTCGATTCCACAGTCCTGCAGCTGCTTGAAACTGGCCTCAAGTGCTGATCTTATGTTAATAGTATAGTTTCTGATACCCAAGAGCCTGCACACTTCAATAGAGTCATTAATGTCTGACTGTTCTCCATCCGGCAGCATTACGCCGATGACCCTGTCTGCTCCGAGGGCCTTTGCGCACAATGCCGCTGCTATTGTACTGTCCTTGCCACCTGAAATGCCCAGTACGGCATTACAGCCTTTTCCATTTTCATCAAACCAGTCCTTAATCCATTTGATAAGATTTTCTGTCTGCTGTGCTGCATTGAAATTATACATACTATCTGTCCTCCTTAATCCTCCAGTCTATACATCTCTGAAGATAATCCACGTAATCCGGGTTTTTGCACATGCCTTTACCTGGTGTGTCAGAAATCTTGGCTACGTCCATTCCGTTGCATCTTGTAGTTTTCATGACAATATTGAGTGCAGGAACATCTGTATCATTGCTTAAGTATGTGCCGATACCAAAAGCTACATTTGTTTCCTTGCAGAAATGTCTGTAAAGCTTGTCAGCACGCTCAAAATCAAGACTGTCGCTGAATAAAAGTGTCTTTGTTTTAGGATCAATTCCAAGGCTCCTGTAATGAGCAATCATCTTCTCACCCCACTCATACGGGTCTCCGCTGTCATGACGCACTCCTGAGAAAAGTGTCGCATAGGTAAGCTGGAAATCACGCAGGAAACAGTCTGTTGTGATTGTGTCAGTAAGCGCAATACCGTTTAATACTCCATACTCCTTAATCCATGCATCAAGAGCATACCAGTTTGAATATGCCGGATTGTGTTTGTGATTGCCCTGTCCTGTACACATAATCCACTCATGAGCCATGGTGCCTACAGGTGTAAGCCCGTACTTCTTTGCAAGATACACATTTGATGTGCCGACAAACTTTGATGAACTGTGCAGGGTGTCGTTTAAATGTGCGAACTTCTGCACTGCAAGTTCCTGTGCTTCAGCAGAAAGTCTTCTTCTGAGACCAAACTCTGAGAATGTACCTGCGTACCAGTGTCCGTTCTTTAAATTCTCATACTTTGCATCCAGACGCTTCTTAAAGCTGTCAAGCAGCTTATCATAGTCATATGCCATTCTGAAATATACTTCATTTACAATGGCAAGTGTCGGTATCTCATACATTGAAGTGTTGAGCCATGTTCCTTTTGCCTCGATAGACAAGCCGCAAGGTGCATCTATTCCTATCTCAAAATCCTCAAAACGCGGCTGCCAGAGACGAAGAAAATCAACATAAGAACCTTTGATCCATTTGATGTTATCAAGATATGCAAGCTCATCCTCTGTAAACCGAAGCTTACAGAAAGCCTTAATCTGTTCTGTTATCTCCTGCACCATCTCCGGTGTAAAATGCACATCTTCATTTCTGCATTTGAATGTCCATGTGGTCTTGTAATCCGTAAACTGATGGAATATTGTCTGACCCATCGAAAATTTATACATGTCTGTCTCTAAAAGACTTGTGATTATCTGGTTTAATTTCATGATATTCTCCTCCTAATTCTTACGCTATCAGTATGTTAGAAACCCTTTTGATAAATGGCTTTCTATATGATATTGACCTGGATCATCTTCATTGCTTCTATTGCCGTCTTATGACTTTCAGGCGTTACGCAGGCACAGGCATTTTCTATCACGGACACCTCTGCATCTTTACAGAACGTCTTTGCAATCGCTACGTTGCTGATTATGCATATTCCTGTGCAGAATCCACAGAAATAAATCTCTGTATTGCTGTTGTCATATCCCGCAAGCAGTTCGCCAAGCTCTTTGCTGCCAAAAGTCGGCTTGTCAATATAAGTAATATCGTCACAATTAACTCCACGCTCCTTCATTGCATCTTTAAGACGAGCGTCTACTTCCCATCCGTTTGTCCCTTTAATACAGTGCGTTACCGGAAGCTTCTTTCCTTCCTGAGTATTCAGATAGTTTTCATCATGCGTATCCCTTGTGAATATCACGTCATCATATTTTCCTGACCTGATTTCATCTGCAATAACATTTGTCGCCACGTTACACTCCTTGTTTCCAAGAACTCCTGTAATAAAATCATTCTGCGCATCCACTACTACTAAAATTTTCTTTGCCATAATCATTTCCTCCTACATCATATAATCATCATTTGTTGCAGCCATAAGGATTTTTCTAAGCTGCTTTAAATCTTTCCACATCCATCGTGGAACCAGATCCCTGACTTTGTCATAATCTTTCTTACACAGCAAATCTCTGATCATTGTACTCGAAATTTCAATATCGCTTCTGCCAAGATTTCTGATGATCACATTCTTTAAAATATCATCTGTAAACCAGTTTTCCGCAATCTTCGGGTCGTCGTTGTAATAGAATGTAAAGCTTTTCTCTCCAATTTCATTAGCTATATTGTAATAGAAGAAAGAACCCCATTCCTTTACATACTGGGCTGCATCCTCCATGCTCCAGTCCGATAATGTCATAACCTTTACATCTGCACCGCTTAAATCCTCTTCCTGCAGTACGTTTTCAACAAGTCTTTTTCTGTATTCGATTGGAAACGGATTTCTCTTTGTATAGCTTTTGTTTGCACTGCCTATCACAACAAGCAGATTTTCGCACTCCGATGCGGCCTGTTTTATCATGTTCAGGTGTCCGTTATGGAATGGCTGTGCCCTTGTGAGCATCACACCGTTTTTATATTTCTTCTGCACTTTAACCAGTTTACGTTCATCCATGTTAAGGTCAACATATCTGTACACAGCAGCCGGTTTTCTTCCGACAATAGGCCTCTGCGACCTGTCAAGTGAAACAAGCTGTCCTGCAATCTTCTCACGGAACACCTTTGGATGAACTTCCTTTCCTGAAAGAACCTCAAACACCTTAAGCAGGTCCGGAATGGTAAACTCACGCGGCACAAGGTTAAACATAATGCCTGTATACTCAGCCTTATTCCTTATCCTCATAAGTCCTTCCAGTATAATCTGGTCATGGTCAAAAGCAAGCTTTTCGTCTGATACACTGACCGGAATAAAGTTTTCCACTGTAATTACACCGTTTTTAAATTTCTCAGACTTGAGGGAGTATTCAATTTTAATCAAGTCGTTTGCAAACTCAAGTTTTTCATCTGCAAATTTCACATTGAACCATCTGGCATCCTTTGCGTCATCTCCTGCAACAGCAGCCTGCTCATATCCATATGGAAGCAGCGCAATGTATGCAATATCAATAATCCTCATACGCGGGTCCCTGTCCGGCTGGCTCATGGTGTAGAGCTGCTCAAGATAAATGTCTGTAAGACCTGTTTCCTCTTTAAGCTCCCTGCACGCTGCTTCATATGCGGATTCCTTTATATTAATAAATCCGCCCGGAAGCGCCCACTTGTCTATCTCCGGATGAGCCTTTCTCTTTATCAAAAGCACCTGCATACAGCTTAAGTCTTCCTTCATACGAAGCACCATCATGTCAACTGTAACCGATGGCCTGTCATAATCACCCGGTTTATATTCTGCTAAAAATTCCTGTTCTGTTAATCCATTTACATCTACTTTATTCATGTGTTTAACTCCTATAATTACTTTCTGCATTTTTTATATTTACTTTATGTACTTATTATAGCAACTCTTAGTAACTATGTCAAGTACTTTATAGAATTAATTGTATTTTTTCGAATTTAGTGTGCTTCCACAGTCTATCCGTGGGAGACGCCAATATATGAACTCAAAAAAAGAGGTACATTTCTGTACCTCTTCTGCCTTTTCTACATGTTCTCGTAGTCGAAGCATTCATCTTTTGAATCAGATGGAATCTTATTCTTATGCATTTCTGCTGTGGTTTCTTTTACCGCATTTTCAGTGATTTTCTCGCCAAAATCTGTTGCTACGTTAATATTGTTGTTAACTTTGGCGTCATATGTATTAGCTTTCATGACCTCAGTAAGGTCAAATCCGGTTGTCTCTTTTACAGACTCGATGGTTTTAGCAAGCACCTGCGGAACATTGTCGCTTATAGCAGACATTCCACTGTCTCCTGCACCACCGATAATAGAAACCTTATCAATGCTCTCAAGTGGCTTAGCAATAGCCTCTGCCATCTGTGGAAGAACCTTGATAATCATCTCGGTCATTGCCGCCTTGCCGTATTTAGCCATAGCATCAGCTTTCTTTTCCATAGCCTCTGCCTCTGCAAGACCTTTTGCTCTGATACCTTCTGCTTCTGCCTCATACTGTGCCCTTGTTGCCTCGGCAGCCTGAAGCTTTGTAAACTTCTCTGCTTCTGCTCTCTTTTCCTGCTCATACTTCTCAGCATCAGCTTTCTGCATACGGGCGTATTTCTCAGCATCCGCCTGTTTCTTTACTTCAGCATCAAGAGACTTCTCTTTTACAGCAATCTCTTTCTCTTTAATTTCTGCTTCTTTTTCCTGCTTTGCAATATTAGCATCAGCAGTCGCAATCTCGATAGTCTTTCTCTGTTCCTGTTCCTGAATCTCATAAGCTGCATCAGCTTCAGCCTTTTTGATGTCTGACTGTTTCTTAAGCTCCTGCTTTTTAATCTCTAATGCGTTATTCTGTTCTGCAATAGCTGTCTCAGCTTCTACTCTTGCATCATTAGCTTGCTTCTCTGCGGATGCCTTTGCAACAGCAATATCTCTTTCACTTTCAGCCCTCGAAATCTGTGCTGATTTAGAAATACTTACAACTCTATCAATACCTAAATTCTCAATGACATTGCCCTTATCAGTAACATTCTGTACATTAAAGGACACAATATCTAAGCCCATCTTAGCCATATCCGGAGCTGCATTCTCCTGAACCTTATCGGCAAACTTCTTACGGTCCTGTACAATTTCCTCAAGCTTCATCTGGCCGATAATCTCTCGAACGTTTCCCTGCAATACATCCACAACAGAGCTTCTGATATACTCTTCATTCTTGTTAAGGAAGTTGCTTGCTGCAAGCTTCATCTTCTCCGGGTCCATGCTAACCTTGACTTTTACAGCCGAATCAATGTTGACATTAATGTAATCATTTGTTGGAACCGACTCCTCAGTTTTTACATCCACTGAGATCATCTTCAAAGTAAGCTTGTCAGTTCGCTGCAAGAACGGAATCTTAATTGATGACCGTCCGATTACATACTTCGGCTCCTTCTTAAGTCCACTGATGATTACGGCCGTATCTGTTGGTGCCTTGACATATCCTGTAATAAGGATAAGAACAATGACTACCACAATGGCTGCTGCTACAATTATTAAGTTATCCATGTGCATTTTTCTCCTTTTTTTATAATGGATTTTTTATATATAATATTCCTTATTTGAACTTTGTCCAAAAAGGGAAATATTAATCTGTTATCCTAATAATATCAGTGTACTCATAATCACTGATGTCGGCATATCCATATTTCAACAATTCTTCGACAATATCGTTGCAGTTGAATCTGCTGATGCCAACAAACATCAGGCCTGTGTTCTGTGGCATGCCCTGCTGCGATACCAATAGTCCGCATCTGTAAGTGTTTCCAAATTCATCCACCTCATCGTCAGGCTTATTATCAAACACCTTAACCTTATGCTTGCAGTAATGTACATTTGTTACGGCAATGACCGCGTCGGTACCACCCTGTTTGAATTTTAGTCGCATGCTTTTTCTCCTCTCTAAATTTTCATCCAAATATCTTCTCAAATCCGCCTTTTGTGTAGTTGTATTTTTCGATGATTTTTTCCTCATACTTTACAACATACGTTTCAAGTTTCATCTTTACAGCCGTATCTATCATGTTTTTCGTGCCTCTGCTGTCAGCTCTTAAAAATGCTATCAGCACGCCGTTGCAGCCCTTCTTCATAGCATATCTTGCCATTTCGCCGTTCCTTCTTGGTCCGGCCATTTTTCCGTAACGGCTCCAGTCAGCTGGAAATCTAGCAACAGCCATTCCTTCTTCTCTTGCATATTCCTCGCCCATCTTATCAGTTCCACGGCATGTGCCGCTGATTATGGTTGTACCGCTTACTGGAATTCGCGCAGTCTTGAATATCCACCTGCAGACCTTATTTAATTTGGTCTGGTCTGTGAATTCCCTGCTTCCTGCTATTATTACTCTGTTTTCAGGCATCATATAACATCAGCTTCCTTTCTAAGACACACGCACGCCCCGGGTGGAGCATGCGCACGCTGCTGAAATTCTTTTGGATATGCCAGCATCCCGCTGTCGAGACCGGATACTGTCCAGGGAACTACTTCAGCTAAACCCGCGTGCATCCGGAAGGATTCGAACCTTAGCTGCCTGCCAAAACCAGACATCCGAATGCGATGATAAGCGGCGAACCGCCTGGCAGACATGACTGCATGCACACGGCATTGAAGACATACAGCTTCATGTCTGTCATTATAAGTATGATAGATTTTATACCCGTTTATAGGTTTCTATATAAATTTTCCATATTTTTCAGCTCGCAGTGCAACGCACATATAATACTATAAGGTCTGAATTTTTGGTGCACCCTTGTTATCCTCTTTTGGACACAAAAAAAAGAACTTCGGCAAAACACCGAAGCCCTTTTATAAAACAACTTCTTATTATTTTATTCCTATTGCAAGCAAGATAGTATGCTCATCATATCCCTGCCTTGCCAGTTCCTCTTTTGTTACACCATTTCTCAATTTTTGGACGGCTTCGGCCAGAAGATTCTGCCCTTCAACTCTGCCTTTAAGTATGCCCTGACTAATGCCTTTAGCCATATTTTTCTCCGCAATGTTTTGAGAATAAGCTGTCATCTGCCTTACCTCCTCTTCTATTGTTTTTGTTATCTTCACGCCGTGCCCAGCAAGCGAATCGAGTTTTTCCTGTTTCGACATCTCGTCGTTAACAAGATCCGTCAGAAAGCCTATCAGTTCCCCACTGGACTGCGTATAAGTATGATTTTTACTCAGTCTTATTATCTTCAGATACATTATATCATACCGGTCTTCGATTGTCGAGCTGCTTACAACCATTCCATTTTTTTCAACTTCTTTTTGAAGGCTTATGGTTTCGATTGTTCCTGCACGTTTTTCAGGTGTCTCGGGGCATATCCAAATGGAATACACTTTTTTCAAACCGCCGTACTTGACAGGGTCGTCTTTTGAAAGAGTAAATTCTTTTCCACACTGTCTTGAAATCTCCCTGCACATGTAGAATATGCCTCTTTCTGATATATCATACCCCGGACGTTCCGCTTTCTGCCCTTCGATATTAATGTAAAGCTTAACGAAATCCGTTTTGCTGTCTGACAACTTGACAGGAGCCATAATCCACGACAGAATATCAAATTTGACAAGCTCTTCGCCTGCGACATAATCCTCCTGCGCAAGTTCTCCCGACAGGACAGCATTCTCAAGCCCGGGCTCCACAGGTATGCGCATGAATTCCACATCGCCAAGAAGCGCTGTAATCTGTTCGTATGACAGATTTTTGCATTCATCCACGCAGCCTTTGACGATTCGTGCCATGAACTGTTCATTCGACAGAAGCTTCTTAATACAGTTGTCTAACAGTATGTCTTCAGGTTCAAGCGCGACAATGGTTTTTGCTGCTGATGTTAACTCTTCCATTTTTTGGTTTCTCCTTTCCTTTGTACTTTGTCTGTAAGTTACAAAAAGCCCGCAGGAAAGATACTTCCCGCAGACTGTGCGGGATAGTTCCCGTTAATAAGAAATTATGTTATTGCCTCCTTCTGTCATTTCTTATATGGAAAGTATGTAAGAAAATTTTCAGCCCACCGTGCTACGCACATATAATACTATAAGGTCTGAATTTTTGGTGCACCCTTATTATTCTCTTTTGGGCACAAAAAAGAGGCGCATCAGATGCATCTCTTCATTACTGACATAATAAAAAGCCCCAGACATTATCCGAGACTTTGTTTTAAAAAAGAGTTTACCACGATTTTGCCATTTCTATGACGCGATTGAAATCGCGCTCAAATGCACGGCTATAAAAGTCCTTGATATTCTGCGGCGCATCTTCCGAGCAGCTCAGACCTATTGTTTTAGTTCTATAGTGTTCTCTCAACGTTTCTTTGTTGTAAATACAAATGATTCCCTGACATCCTCCAATGATTCTTGCTGATACAATCCAGTTGCCGACATCTTCCCTTTTTACCGAGTCTTCATCGGTAAAAAGATATTCCGTCTGCAACACCTTTTTATATCCTTCTGCCCATGCATCATACATTGACTATTGCCTCCTTACACTTCCTCATACTGATGTCCATATCGCTTCATATATCCCTCGTATGAAGAATACAATGTTGCCTTATATATACGAGCAAGGCGTCTGCCTTCCTCTACACATTCATCGAATTCTTTCTTTGAAAAGTGTTTATAAAGCTGATCTTTGGAAGCTAAAATTTTACAGCCTGAGCCTGATGCAGTACTTGGTACATACTCAAAGCATGGATCGTACCCCATATCTCCGAATTCACTGAAGAATACACCAATGACAGACACACCATCTGTGACTAACCCATACACACTTGTAGGGTTTTTCTTATTAATGAATGCTCTAAGCCCCTGTTTCTTACAAACCTTAAGGTCTGCCAATAATTTTTCTCTTCTTTCTTCTGTTAAACTCATATTTTTTCCTCCCATTTTCTTTTTTATATAGAAAGTATGTAAGAAATTAGAAAACTGAAAATTTTTATAGCTGCATGCACGGTCGCCAGAATTTTAGGTACACTGCTTCATTTGATTTTTTGCGCAGGATTTTTCAAAAACAAAAAACATACTAATGATATACAAAAAATTGACTATGAAAGGAATTTTTATATGGAAAACAACAGCTCTTATTATAATCTGCCCGAAGCTTGTGCAACACTTGTTGTCGGCGCTTCTGGTTCAGGAAAAACACAAAATTTTGCAAAGCCTGCAGTTTTAAACCGTGGTCTGTCGCTGCATGAGCAGTCATTTGTCATTACCGACAAAAATGGCGAGATACTCAAAACATGTGCTCCTGTGTTAAAAGCAGATGGATATGATGTCATGTATCTTAATCTCACAAAATCATCGCTTGATGGCATTGATGCAAGGGCGTGCCATTATAATCCATTCGCACACATTCAAACCAACTACGGATTAAGTTTCGCCGTAGATGCATTTTATAATGTAATTACAGATGAAAATGAAAAACATTCCTTTTGGACAGACGTTGAAAAACATCTTCTAACTGCACTGCTTGAAGCAATGCGTATTATGAACCTTGCTGACTGGAATTCTGCCGGAAATCTCTTTCTGCAGGTGGCTGAATTTTTGAAAGCCGCACCGGAGCATGCTGAAAACAAGCTTGCAGAAATTGACAGCCTGTTTGAGAAAATCGGTGAGATTAATTTTTCGTGCACTGCAAAAAAAGAATATAATATTTTTTCAGATTCGACCCCGGCACATGTAAAAGACACCATTCTTCTCTCCCTGAGCGGCAGGCTATCTGTCTTTGAATCTGATTTCTGCAAAAACCTTATGTCAGACGACAACATTGATTTTTCGGCGCTTAACAATGGAAAAACAGCATTTTTCATCATAATATCTCCTGACAGCAGATACACTTTTTTTACCCCAATGCTTCTGCATCAGCTTTTTATGTTTTTCCTTAAATCCCCGAGTCCAGAACATCCTGCACGCTTCATTTTGGATAATTTTGCCGACATAGGGTATATATCAGGTCTCTTTACATGCATGGGGATTTCCGAGCGTTTTAAGATAGACATTCTGGCGCAGTCTGTCAGCCAGATATGCACATTATATGGAAGGAGTATTTCTGAACTTAGAAAATATTTCGATACCGGCGTCTGTTTTAGCTCATGTTTTAAAGAAGATGCCCAATACTTTGAGAGTCTGTCTAAGGTTAACATTTCTTCAATGCCAAAAGACAAATGCCTGGTCTGCATGAACAACTCAAAACGCTTTTCAAAGAAGTCTTTTCTTGCTGAAAAAATATCCGCGCAATAATTAGCCACACAAAAAAGGAGAACAGAAACTTCTGCTCTCCTCTTTTTTATGGCATCATTCTTTTTTGTTCCCTGATTCTGGCCATTACCCTCTTGGCTGCATCTTCAGCTTCGTGGCATTCGTATCTGCCGGTGTCAGGATTATATCTGTTGTGCCTGCATTTTGCACAGGTACTCTCTGGTTCTACACAATATATACTCATATCAGTCTTCCTTTCCAACCTCGATAATCAGCGCATGATCATGTATGGTCATGTATCTGATTTCGCAGTCATAAAATGATTCAAGCGGAATCTTGTTATCTTTATCGCATAATTTTGTATCATATGCCGGAGCATCAAGGTCGTTCCATGTGACGTCTTTGCTGCATTCGTATATTGCAAAATTAGCATTGAAGTCGAATTCCTGATTATTTAATATGTCTCCAACCGTCAAATGCTTCTTTTCCCTGCATGCTTCTTTAAAAACATCGTCCACTGTGACGGTTCCTTTTTCCTGTCTGCTGTACCATCTGCACAGCCTGCCATCGCCGTCATCTTTAATGCTTATGACAATGTCATCCAGCATTGGAAGATCCGTATCGTCGCCTCTCGATGCTTTTTGACGTATTTCAGCAATAAACATATCCTTATTTTTCCATATGCAGGGTTATATAGTCCTTCTTACAGTTCTCCATCATTAATGTCAGCATACTTTTGTTCCTCCTCTTCTCTCAATGCATGATGCACATTGGCACTCTTCCGCGACCAGTGCGTCGTATGAATCTTCTTCATCCACAACAAATGTGTCGATGTTGTAGATAAATCCATGACTTCTCACAGTTCTATCTTCCTTGCCCCAGTACCCAAGGGCTTTCATTCCTCTTACTGAGCCTGTTGCGTCAATATTTGCGTGACAGCTGTGTCCTAATCCTGTCGAGCCATCCTCAATCCATGCAATTCCGCTCTTTCTGTCCCTGTGCAGTTCAGCACATGGACCTACGTTTCTAACATACGTGTTTTTCATTTTACTTTTCCTCCTGATATACATATATTCTAACTGGATAATCTTCGTTGCCATATGTCGTGTCAACCGTTATTCTGTAGCAGTCTGACATAAGAGGCTTTATGAAATATCTCTCATTTGCTCCTTCATATGTGGAAGCCATATGCTCCCTCATTGCCCAGCCGCAGCCTCGCGGGAATCTCCTGTCAAGTTCATTGATAATGTTTGTAACACCGCATATGTCCTTTTCCGACACATGGCATCCTTTATTAACAAACCATCTTCCATGCCAGCCATTCCTGAAATATAACCGGAAATAGCCAATACACTTTCTGCCATCAATGCCGCCGTTTTTTGTATCATCGTTTTCAAAGCCAAGCACGCATCTGTTGTCATTGACATACCCTCTAAGGTCAACATCATCAAGCTCACGCGGGCATCTGAACAGTTCTTGATACTCACCGCTGAACTGTCCATATATGATGCTGCATACAGCTGTCTGGATCAGCTGTGTCTTATCTACTTTACTCATTGCTGTTCCTCCTTATTATCAATAATTTCTCCTGCACCAAGGTCACGAAGCCACTTAACGAGGTCCGCATCCGATACAGTGAAATCTTCTGCTGAGTATGGATACCTATTATAGGTATCGTTTTTTACGACTTCCGGTGAAAAGTTCTGGACGCCCGTATATTCCACCAGTTCCTTTGCAAGAAGCATTGGACTGTGCTTTTTTACAAGCTCCTCAACCGACAGTCCGACTTCCTCATCCAGTCCGATATACTTAAGCATATCGGCCCATGGAAGCCATGAGTCGTCGAGATCAACATAACAAAGAGCTGCAAAGTTCTCGTCACCGTTTTCTCCAAACTCCGTGTTCAGGTAGAACACATCAAATGTATTCTCAAGGGACTCGTGGTCCTTAAGCTCCTCCTCGCTGAAATGAGGCTTCACAAGACAGCCGCCATAAGCAAGAAAATTAATGTCTCCCATATTCACCCATTCTGTTTTACTCATTGTCCGTTTCTCCTTTCTTCTCAAGAACTTCAATACATTCTGATAAGTACCTGTTAAAGCTTCTGCCAGTAAGAACCTCAAAAAGCACGCCGACTGACTTTCTGTCTCCGGAATTTTCGTATATATCAAAAATCTCCCCGGACACTCCCATTATTTCAAGAAGACAATTTTTTTCGCCTTCGTTCATAATGCCCAAAAGAACGGCATCGCAGTCCAGTACAAACGGACCGTGCTCCATCATCTTCTTTATTTTCTTAATCTTTTCATGCGCTGTATCAACAGCGCGCTCTCTTTCTGCCATATTCAATTTCCTCCATTTCTCTTTTTCTGACATAAAGAGTATGTTTGAAAAATGAAAAATGACATCAAAAAAAAGTCCCGGTGAAATCCGGAACCTTTTATTGTTGAGAAAATCAAATCTCTTTCCAAATAAAAATCATACTTTTTTAAATAATCATAAAAAGGAAGTGAAAACATTGATTAACCACGAAACAGACAAAGCTGAAGCTGATGAGCTTATCATAAAAAGTGACAGGGTTTCATTTATATGTGACAGAACACACTTTAAGCAATGCGCAGCAAAAAACAAGAAGAAATACCGTAATCTGAGTATTCTTACAAGCGCATCATCGTTTATATTTGTTATGCTTACGATTGCAGCACTTGTAACACTGTTTGCTTCTGCAGGATTTAAGATTCCGCCAGAAGCAGCCATACCATTTCTTGCTGCATTCGGGCTTTCGTTTTCTGCTGAGAACAGACAAAGACCATACGTCGAAAAGCTTATTGCTGCTGACTATATTTTGAAAAACGACAGCGATTATATAATTCGCAGGAAAGACGGACACGCATACCTCATGACGACCTTAAGAATGAGCGCACAGGCGACCCACGCAGCAAAAACCGGGCATACCGTAAACTTTGATTCGATTTATATTCCCATCAGGAATGATGCGGGTGGACTGCTATCATTTTTAAACAACAGCGAATCGAAAATAGCCCTGATTCTTCGCACCGGAAGCCGGGATATATGGTTTGAAGTTCAAAAGGAACCGGAAAATAAATGAAAAACACAGCAAATTTATATAGAAGACCATTCTTAAAAATCATTTCTGACATACTATATGTGTAAGACAGAGGAAATCTGTTAATACACAACTCCAATTTTCTTTTTTAAATATGGGCCGGGCACGAAAGTGTCCGGCCATACGTGTGTCTAAAGTGCAAAAAAAACAGAGCCGGAAAACATCCGGCCCCGTTTTCGGTATTTATTAACAAATCTTAAAGGAGTGTGTACGCAGGGACTATTCTCCCCTGCAATATAAGTATGATATATTTTTCCTTCGATTTTCAGCTCTTCAGAAAAATCATATTTCGTATCCTTCCTCTTCCTCGCGGGTTCTGCTTCTCCCCGCACGTCGCTGTCTTGACTCATCTGCTTCAATCTCATCTCTGTCTCCTTTAAGTTCATGGAGCGCTTCAAGGTCAAGCCTTGTTGATCCAAACACAGCGTCAACGTCGATGTTCTTAATAAGCTCCAGATCCATATGCACATTTTCGAGGCTGCTTAACTCCTTTAGTGCATCCTCATCCATGTCATAAGCGCCACCGAAGTCCATGCGGTCAATCTCGCCCTTGTACTCTCCGATTTTGTCGAGCATTTCGCAACTTATATACTTGCAGTCGTCTGATATAATAAGCGTCAGGTCTCCGTCTATTGTGTACAGCGCTTCATTTCTCCCTTCTTCCTTCATAGTCTCTTTAATCCTTGCAATTATTGCCATTATTCTTTCTTCGTCCATTTTTTTAGCTTCCTTTCTGACAATCATGTATGTTAATGTTAATTAGCTACACAATATATATGGATTTTGTAAAATTAACACAAAAAAGCAAAAAAAGAGACTGTTTCCAGTCTCTCCTTTTTCTATATGAAATTCCTCCATTCTAAAGCATAATCTCGGCATAATCTTCTTTACTCATGCCTGTTGCATTACAGACTTTCTCTATAAACTCCATATCATCAAGTCTGTAACTCTCTGTATCGTTCCAACAGATTATCGCGTTTTCCAGCGCTGTTCTAAGTGCTCCTGTATCATATAATATACTGCTCATTTTAGTTCCTCCTTTATGCTACATAGTCTAAATCAGCAACATTATCCATTGTCGCCTCATAGACTGCCTCAATTTTTCCCGGCACATGACTGCCGATTTTTAGTGCATTTGCCAGTGTCAGGACGTCATCTCTGTTTACAGCGGTGATAAACGCCCGTCTGCCGCCTGTAAACTCAACGATATAATATTTATACCGCTTCACCCTGTCGGCAAGCTGCTTTGCCTTATTGATATACAAAAACAGCTTTTCACGTTCATCTATCTCATATCCGAGAAGATCGTCGTTGCTCTTGTTTTTGTAGTACCAGTAAGTCTTTTCTCTTGCAACCTGATAGCTGCAGTTGTACTGCTTCATAAACTGGCGCACACTCGCATGCCATCTGCCTCTGCTGATGTTGTTCATCAGCTCGTTGTTTGAAAACAGGTCATTGATAGTCACATCATGCACGAGCGCGTATTTTCTTAAAAAGTCTTTTGCCTCATACATATCCGTGTGGTCATCTATTGTGACCTGTTTCAGTTTTTCCGTGTCAGCAATTAGTTTTCTTACCGCCTCCACTTCTTTTTCACTTAATTTCATATATTTTCCTCCATTCTTCTTTTTTATATGGAAAGTATGATATAAATTGAAAAAATGAAGTCTTCCTACGGCGATACCAGATTCATGACAATGACGATATTTTCAAAATATCGTCAGACAGATATCTTTCCTGCATGCGCGAAAACCTAACAAACATAAGGCTTTCAGCCACTTTGCAGCCTGGTGTCAAAAGAATCTAGGCAGATTCCAAATTATATGACACCAAAAAAAAGAGCCGCATCTCTGCAACCCTTTTTGTTGGCTTGTCGCAATGAATTCTAAGATGGTATCTCAAATATGACTAAGACACATCCGCCAGATACAGGCGTAACCGATGCCACCCTTGCATTCTTTTCCTCCAGCGCATAGTTGATTTCATCCTCAGCGTCAAAGGCCGAGTACATTTTCGCCACCTGCTTTGGTTTCGGCTTGTTAAGCAGATACTCCAAACGGCTGACCAGATCAATCCCTGCCTGTGTTTCCCATACGTTCATGATAGTTTCCTCCATTTCTTCTTTTTTTTATATGGAAAGTATGATAGATTTTGCGAAAGCCATGTCTTTCCATATAAGTGCGCAAAAAAAAGAGCCGCATTTCTGCAGCCCTTTTTTAAATAACCTTATTCCATGTTTATCGGAACACCATCTACTCCTGCGGATCCGTTTGAATCCGTCGGCGTGTAGTGGTCGCCCGGCATTGGAAAGAGTATTCTAAGGAGCAGATAATTGATTGCATCCTCCAGGTACTCCGTATTTTTTGTTCTGTTGAATTTGATAAGGCATTTATCAAGCGAGCCTAATGCATCAACTCTTCCGCCTCCAAAATTCTTGCCAGCCGGACCATATTTGTAATATGATATATCCAGCTTCTGTTTACAGCGCACGATTGTATCGTCAATTGTACGCTCCTTAATTGTCCTATCTTCCATCTTCTTTTCCTTTCTTATTTTTCTTCCCAGTCTTCGCAGCTGTCGTTATAGCCGGTTGGAAGGCCGTAATTGTCAGAGCACTCATTGCTGCAGGTGAACTCTCCTGCGTCCCTGTCATACCTGTTATACAGACAGTTTCCACATCTTTCGTCCATCTACTTTTCCTCCTTTGTATTTTCTGTTTCCATGTCCATAAGCTCTATGCCATTTTCATACAGCATTCCTGATATAGCACACGCCATCTCAAGCGGCACCTCCATGCCAAGCATGTTCTGCAAATGCTGCCACTCGTCCCATGTCATGATGCTGTCTTTTTCTGCCCTTGCAATTTCAAGAAGCTGTCCCTTCTTAAACTCTTCAAATGGCTCGTCAACATCTGACAATGCTCCCACATGAACAAGCCATGTGTTAATTTCTTCTTGTTCTTTCTTTGTGTAACCCATATGTTCCTCCTTTTCCTTACCATAGAAATGCCTTAAACAGAGACTCTGCCGTATCTTATGTGCATTTCTTTTAAAGCAATAACAGCCTTTTGAAGCGCGTCATTAAGAAAAGCCTCTGCATACAGCTTTCTGTCTCTTTCATCAGCATCTGGAATTTTTTCATCCACAATAGGGTGAACCACCCGCCACTTAAGCTAACGCTTTGAAGTGGGGGCTTCTAGGGAGTCTGTGACTCCCATTTAAGAAGTTTGGTATTTGAGTTTCCACCTGAATACTCAGGCAACTCTTATTCTTACAGGCGTGTCCACATCGCCTCTACTGTATAGGACCTTAAGGTCCACAACGCTACTTTTACGTAAGATGTTTAATGCTCCGTTTACATCAGCATTTAGCATTTTGCCATTAGAACATTTATATAATCCCCTGTGTATTCGTTTGCCACTGAACACGTAAGACTTAGGATTATCTTCGTTATACACAGGAATATCATCTTTATCCCAGAACGAAGCTTTTGAGGTATAGCTTTCTTCCTGCTTGACATAGATTATGCCATTAAGCTCACAAAGGTATTCGAGCTTTTCACGAAGTTTCCCGTATGGGATACTGACAAAATTCTGGTTGTTGGCTTTGCCGATATCAACTCCCTGTTGGAATGTTTCGTTATAACCGACTACGAGCGTACCAATGTCATTCTGGATACAATAGTCTATGATCTTACGGGCAGCTTTGCTCATGTAGTCATTCACCTTATTATTGCGGTTTCGGGCAATTGATTTTTGTCTTTTGGTTGGCTTGCTACCGAAGTTTTGTTTTTCTTTGATGCCCTGCAGACGGGCATTTTCTTTGTTAAACCACTGGTTGATGGATTTAAGTTTTCTTCCGTCTATGATGAACGATTTTCCCTTGCTTGATACGGCAGTTGCAAGATTATTGATTCCAAGATCTATCGCCAGTGCGTTTGATGTGTTGAGATTTCTTTGGATACATTCAGCTTCGTATATATACTGAATTTCAAAGAACCTGGCATTCGCCTTTGGAATAATTCGAATTTCCTTAATCTTCTTGTCTGCCAGTATCGGCGGAATTTTGATTTCTACCGCTTTATGAGTTTTCTTGTAGCTTTGCGAAAACGGCAGAATAAGTTTGTCGCCATTAAGTCTGACAAAACCGATTACAAGTGTCGTATACCCATCTTTCGGAAGATAGTTAGGCAACCTGCAGTCTTTAAAAGAATATTTGCCTTTCTTAGCAAGTTTTAAAAGCCCAAAGAATGACTTAAATGATCCATCAACTTCTTTGAGTATCTGCTGCGCCATGTTTGAATTAAGAGTTTTATAATTATCAGAACTCTTTAAAAGTGCATAGTTCTTTTGATAATTAAGATATTCGCCCTCAGTAAAGTAATGCTGTCTGACATTGTAAATTGCCTGGTTAGCAAGATTTTTTGCAATATGGCACAAGTCCCTTAAGGTTTTATAGTCTTCTTTTGAAAGATGCTTTATCTGCTGTTTAACCGTCAAATACATAGATTGTTCCCTCCTTTCTGAAAGATTTGGAAAACGTACTTGAATGATACATTTATAGCAAAAAATAGCATTCATCCCGCCACCTATAGAGGTGGGGGTATTCTGCTCAATTTATGATAAAGCGCTTCCAGTTTGTAATCCGAAAATACGTATTCGGTTATAATTTTTTCTGCTTCCGTTTCAGTCATATGTTCCTCCATTTCCGCAAAGATACAATCCCTGCTAAATTAAATTTCCTGCACGAAAAGAGTAATAGCCATCTGTTCCAACTATGATATGGTCACAGAGCTCGATTTTCATCAGCTTTCCTGCCTCCACAACCTCTTTTGTTGTATTCATGTCGCACTTTGACGGTGACACATCACCTGTTGGATGGTTGTGGACCATAACAAACTGTGATGCTCCGCACAGCATAAGGCGCATAAAAATCTCTCTGGTGCCTACAAGCGAAGTGCTGACGTTTCCATGGGAAATTTCAAAAATACCAAGCGGTCTGCACCTGACATTCATGGCAATAACCCATACGTGTTCCTCTGCCAGATATGAAGCATTAAAGACATCATCCATGACCTTTTTGATCTTTTCTGGCGATGTCATTTTGTCCACATCCGGACAGTTCTTTGATTCCTCCTTAACCAAATAAGGATGCTGCTCCTCATTGAGCAGCATGTCATACTTTGTCACTCTCATTGTTTTGTTTCCTCCATTTTTCTTTTTATATGAAAAGTATGATAGAAAATAAAATACTGAACGCGAAAAACCGGCATCATTTCTGACGCCGGTTCTTCTTTGAATGTCCGTAATTATATACTTAGATGTTCAGCTCTAAGCACACCATAAGTATGATAGATTTGTTTTTCGTTTATTGCTTTCTATATAAGTTTTTGTGTTAATATCTGCAAAATGACCAAATTTTATTTTTCTTTTTTCTGACATACTCTTTGCAGATATTTTCAGAGAGGAGGCATGACAAACAGTGGCAGTTAACTACTACGAAATATTATGCGGCCAGAGTTCTTCGTGCAGGTCGATACAACACAATCATCTCATGCGCGGATTGTCTGCCCAAAAGCCTAAAACGTTCATTGTAAAATCCGATCATTATCCCGACATGACTGAGCTGACCATACATTTCAGAAGTAAGCTTCGCGAATTAAGATGCGACGGCATATACGGGGTCAAATATATTTCCGAGGAAACTATTAACGAGCTGTATTCAGAAAAAGAACAGGAAAAGTTTCTCTCTTTTCCAGATACGCAGACATAATAAAACATTCATTGGCACAAAAAAAGCACCGGAATTTCCGATGCTTCTTTTTTGAAAACAGATTAAATTATATGTATGAAGTCCTTAAGCTCTGTATATAGTGTTGTAAGGCCTTCCTTTTCCATATCTTTCCTGACCTCTTCAATCGACCAGTTGCTAGGATACTGGACACATGTGCCCCTGTCGTTTCTTGCAAGGCACTTGTATCCCTTCTTTATCCCCCTTTTAAAGAGTTTTTCATCTTCTACAAGATTAATAAGCTCTTCAGCAAGGAAGCTGAAGTCAATAATTCTTGGATCTGCTTCAAACAATGCCTTGACGGTTTTATCAGTGCTCTTAGCCGTCCACTCCGCGATGAGGCTGTCAACTCTTTTTTCAGCTTCCACTGTATCAAATACAGGATATCCTCCGCTGCCATCTGCGAAGTCGTTATATACCCCGACTTTCTTGTTGTTCAGGTAGATGTTGGCGATAAAGCCTTCGCCCTCCATTCCGTATGTTTTCTTAACACTTTTAAACTGGAGATTATCTCCAGCGATTATTAATGCTGCCATCTCTGTTCCTCCTAATTATTTCTTTTTATCTCATTAATATCCTTGACTCTGACTGCCACATAGTTAACGTGATAAGAGCTAAATACCGAATATGCATTCAATGTATTTCCCGCTTCTGTTATCTCGTCAATGCTTTCGGTTCCATATTCAAAACCGTCGGTATTTTCATCTTCGCTATTACGGTCATCATCAACCATTGCCATGAGGAGTTCTTTAACTTCATCTTTTGTTCCTGTAAATTTGCTTACAGAAGGGCTGTATTCTGTTGACCCTACAATGATTATCCATTCCTCCATTATGTTTTCTCTCCTCCTGTTTTCTAATTAAGCAGCGTGTCAAGGCTGTATCCTGTAAAAACCATAAGCATTTCGCTTATAATTTCCCTGTCATGGTCAGTTTTGTACTTATCAAGAACATATTCCATGCCCTTTGCAAGCTCCGACCTTCCGGATTCCTCACGATCGCTCTCGTAGGCTTCGATAATGCTTACCGCAAGCTTATCGAAGTCAATCTTTGTTTCTTCCATCTTTGTTCCTCCTTATCTTTTTTCAATCGAAAAACTTTCGACAGTGCCGATGAAACCGTTTAAGTTTTCCAGCCAGAGCTTCACATTTTTGTATGCATCCTCCATCCTGTCGCTATTAATATAGTGGTTAACAAATTCCTGCGGAATTTCCGTTTCCGATGGCAGAACTGACAGATATTTTTCCGTATAGTCCTTGCCTGTATTCACATCAATGACACTCCACTTGATGTTCGCAGCATACCACTTCCCGGCACAGACAACTGTGCCATCATCTTCCACAGCGTAATTCAGAAGAATTTCCAGCTCGCTTAAGGCTATAAGTTTTTCGTCTGCAGAAAAGTTCTTAAATCTTTCTGAATTTATAACCTTGTCTTCATCTCCAAGCGTTTCTTCGACAAGCTCATGAAAACTCTGCCAGAAATCTGGTATCTCTTCCATATCAACGAATCTGCTTGTCTCAGGTGCTTCTTTTCCGAAGAGCATTTCCTGGCATTTTGGACAATATCCCGTCTTGATAAACTCTCGCTCAAAGGCATCGAAATCGGTAAGCTCGTCTTGTATCCTGCCACCATACATTGCATAGTGGCGATGCTCCGCTGCCATCGTCTCATCTTCCTTGAGTCTTATAACCCTGCCGCACATCGGGCAGGTTCTCTTGATAAGTTCTGTTGTCTTCATTCTTTATATCCTCCATTTTTCTTTTTTTATATAAAGAGTATGATTGAAAGTAGAAAAACGAAAGGCTGTATGTGTTTTTATATGGAAAGCCATTTCTCAAAATCGTTTCTAACATACTATATGTGTAAGACAGAGGAAATCTGTTAATACACAACTCCAATTTGTTGAAATGACGGAAAGGAAAAATATGAAATATTTATTTTTTTTATTGTATGTAATAGTGGTAGGAGAGTTTTTGTTCAGCAGTCCAATAAAAATTAAGAAAAACAGTGGTAATCCACGAGGACGGTATTTTTATAAACTGAGTGGTATTATTAACGTTATTTTTGGTAGTAGTGGCATAATTGCTATAAATATATTGTTGATGAATAAGAATATTATTCCACAAATGTACGTGTGGATAGGTATTATTGGTTTTATGCTCATTGAAGTATATGGAATGTTCTGTATAGTAAAAATGATGTTATCGGTTGAACCTTAACATCCCGATAAATTAAGATTTAACGAGATAATAAATATGGGAAAGAAACGAGATAAAGCAAATGAAAACATAGTATTCCTTATTGATGAATTAGTTGATACAAAGTTTTTGGCTTTAGGTTGTAATTGTCCTTATTCCCATGAAAAAGTAAGACCTTGTAGCAATTATGATAATGATTGTGAATGGTGTAAAGAGGATTGGAAAGCAAAAGAGACAGAACGACTGTTGGTAAAGTATATAGTTGAGTAAACTGAGATTTGAGGAGGAAAGATAATTATGAATGTAAAATGTGCAAAAGATAATATTGAACAAATCATTGAAGTTTGCGATAAAATAAGTGCTTTTGATTTAAAGCATACAGAATTACAAGATGAAGTTGGTTTCTTGTGTGATGCTGTTGCTTTTTTAAGTGATTATCGAAAAGTTTTAGAAAAAGCAATAGAAGAAGCAGAATTAAATATCTAAACTGAAATTTTCTTTTTAAATATGGGCCGGGGGCGAAAGTCTCCGGCCATACGTGTGTATAAAAAGAAAAGAGAGGGAAAAATCCTCTCTAATCTTTTTGTTTTGACAAATTAAAGGATTACAAGCTGCCCTGTTGCTGCATTACACAGGTATGCATTGTCGGAAAGCTGCTCCTCTTCGGCCACCTCTGAGCCATTTACCTCTTTTACGAGGTCACTCAGATTACTACCAAACGCCATGTACGCTGGTAAAACCAGTATTTCATGGACAGATGACGCTCTCCTTGCCAATGATGACAGATGGCTGGCCGTCTTTTTCTCCAACCATTGCCATTCCAGCCTCTAAACCGTTGATTGTCTCTGCCACCATTGTGGCGATTTCTTTCTTTGTCATGTTAAATTCCTCCATTTTTCTTTTTTGATACAACAAGTATGTTAGAATTAATAAAAATGAAAAAAGCCTGCAGGAATTATCCCACAGACTCTTTTTTGATTAATAAAGTGTTATCTCCGGTTTTACACCGGCGACCAGCGCAGCCTTGTACACCGCCTGGCCTTTGTCATATCCGTGATCTTCGGCCCATTCCTCAATGGAACTGTACACGGGTTTCATTCCCGGAAAACAGAGATACTGCCCTCTGATTTCCTTTTCAAAATATTTTTCTGCCCATTCTTTTGACACGCGAAAACTGTAGTCGCGTGTCTGGATCTCTATTGTTTCCATGTTTTTCTCCTTATGAAATAATTATTATTTGTGTTTAAATGTAGACAAATGTGTCTAGCTTACATTATCTAACCAGTAAATTTTAGAATATTTCCAAAGTACTTTACATTTTCTTGTGTTAACTTTCTTACAATGTTTTGTTGGACTTTTGTTGGCGTTAATTGTTTATTATTAGCATCCAATACAAAAGCATAATTTGTCATTTCTGACACCTTCCTTTCGGAGAATTTTTCTTCGTGCCAATATCGAGTAGAGGACATGTGTTTCCCTGTTATCAATGCAGGACATTAGCATTGTTTCTTGGTTTGCACTCACAGAGCTTCAGACTGAAGATTACATCTAAAGGTGCGTCTTTACCTTACTACTTAATGTAGTTCATATCTGCAACATATCTTTCGATAGTAGCAGTCACTTAGGCTCGAAACCTATTGTTAAGCCATAAACAAAAGACTTAATGTGTCCACTTTTGTCTATGTTTGCATACATATTTCTATGTTTTTAATTACTTAACAATTAGTCCTTTCTAAGCCGCTGCCTGCCAGTATCCTCTCTGCGTGTTCACGCATACGCCTGCCTTTGCAAGCATCTGAAGAGTCTGGCGGACTTTGTCTTTCCAGTGCGGATTGGCTTTTGCCTTTGCATGTCCCTCAAGCTGCGAATAAATCGCATCAAGTGAACTGCTTCCATGCATCTGACGAAGTACTGCCGCTACGACATCTTTCCATGTTGCCATGCCCTCAGAGTCTCTCTGGTCAAGACTGTACGTATGCGGCATGACATAACATATCTGGTATCCTCCCGGCTTTCTGATGACTGCAATCATTTCATGGCCGGTCAACGCCCTCTGGCTGTTTCCATAGCTTCTATTTTGTCTTCCGCTCCATGTGTTGTGCTGGAGCTTGACATAGCTCTGATAGAACTCGCCTGGAAGGCATAACGCCTGATTCATGCTGTAGAATTTTCCGTTTGCACGGATCTCACCTACAAGCATGACCATGAAAGCGCCCGGTTTCATAGCGTGATAAGCTCTCATATGAGCCTTGTTTATTTCCTGCATGCCCTGTGCAAAAGGCATGTTCTGGATGTCACGCTTTGCAAGCTCTGGAGAGCCTTTCCAAGCACCGTTTGAATACTTGATCCGGTTAATTCCCGGATATGGCATGTGTGAGAACACCATATCTGCTGTTCTGATTTCATCAGGAAACTCCTGACTCATGTCGGTAAAATCCATTGACTTTATGCCATCACGAACCGGATTTGGATTCAAATCCACGCCGCAGTATGGCACGCCATAGTCAAGACACATGTCATAATTTGTGCCGCTTCCTGCGCACAGTTCAAACATTGAATCTGCCTGCAGCTTGTCTATAAAGCCAAGCGCTACCTTACCACTGCAGTTTCCCGGGTAGTTATTTGCTCCCCAGACTCTGTCACGCGGATTTCTTTCCGGATAGCTAATGACCGTTGTTGTCATCTGCTGTCTTACTTCGTCAAGGACACGGCGTAATTCCGCGTCCAGATCTTCATATCTTTTCATTTCAGTTCCTCCTATAAAGTTGAAAAATCTTTGTACTCACTGATTCTCTGCAGCTGCCTACACAAAGAACCATCTGTTACATACACATCTTCCGTATCATCGACCCATCTGCCGCCCTGTGCGGTGCTGATTCGAACGATATCGGCATAGTCCGCATCTTTCGATGCGTCATATTCTTCATCCTTATAGATATGAAGAACTAAATCATTGTTTTTGCCGAACTCGTACACCTCCAGTTTGTCATCTGCTTCCATATCATGGCAATAGCTGATGATTGTATCAATGTCCGGCCTGCTTAATTGAAATGTCATAATGTTCCTCCAATTTTCTTTTTGAAAAAGTCTACAGTGATATAGACTCAAGTTCCTCCTGCGTCTTTGCTGAGTGTGTAACCGTCACGCTCGTAATCACAGGGTTCTTTATACCAGACGCCCTGCACAGATCCACGAAAGACTCATCAAGCTCAGCCCAAGCTTTAGGTGATTTGACATTTTTGACATCAAACGACGTCTCTTCTGTCACCTTGTTGTCGTTCATGAAGTCAATGTCGACAGCCGACCAGCTCTTGATTTTTGTTTCTGTCTGAATTCCTTTCATCTTAATGAAATCCGAAATAATGTTTTTGTTCATTTTGTTTTTCCTCCTTATTTTGACGTAACGTAATAGACGTAATATCCGTCTATAGTCCCTTTGTACTTAAAGCTCATCACATATAAACCTCTTCTGCCGAGACGGCCGAGACATCGCTGAGCCTTTTCCTTTGTGTTGAGTTTAACGTTTTCTATCATCGTTTCCTCCCTGTTACACGGTTCAAGGACCGTTTTCCGTTTCTTTTTCTCATATTTAATTGCCTCCATTTTTCTTTTTTATATGGAAAGTATGTTAGATTTTGCTTAAACCGGCATATGGCTTTCCATATAAAAAAGAGCCGCAACTGCGACTCTCTTTTTGAACAATTATTCTTCCTCAAACTCTGGATCTGCATCATCCACATTCTGTTTCTCGATACGATACTTGATACCCGTATTAATTTTTTCCAGTCCATTCTTGAAGTTCTCCGCATTCTTTTGCTTCACAAAAATGCCTTCAATATCGTTTTTGTTTGAAAATACTATATATACATCCATAATTCTGCTCCTTCATGTAATTATTTATACTTCTGCAAATCTCATACATTTTCCTCCTGTATCTCAAATCCTGCGTGGCAGTATCCTGCCTCATCTGAGATCCAGTCTGAAACAGCCTCGCTGTCAACACCACTTTCGTCAACGTAACAGTCAGGTATGCGCATTTTCTTCGGAAGCACCGATAAAATCTCGGCTTCCTCTTCCTCTGTCATGTCGGCGTCTGTTAGATCCCATTCGATATTAACTGCGTAATATCTTTTGTGGTTACGTCTCCACTCTGCGACGTTCTGCTTCATGGCTTCTATGACCTTTCTGCCCGCCTCATTTGGATAGATGAAAGCCGTCTTATACTCATAATCAACGTAATCGTTTACATTGACAAAGCCCGCATCTTCCATGATACTGTTTTCTCTTTCCAGTATCTCATCTACAGGAATGAGCTTTTTGCCATATTCGTGTCCGTAAATGATGTACTCATCTTCTGGAAATTCATCCTTTGAAATATATGCCGTGATAAGATACAACTCATCCTCTGACACATCCTTCAAATAATCTTTCAGGACATCTGCTTTGTTCTTGTCCATATAATCAGATAAGTGAAGATCATGTATTTTTCCTATCTCAATATCTGATACAGCTTCAACATCATTTGCGAAGAAGCTTCCTGTGAAACCATAATCAATTACTTTATTCATTCTTTGTTCCTCCTATTAATTCTTTCTTTGCAAACATACGGTCATGTTCCCACCGCCGTATTCTGGCAGTCTCTTCTTCCTCTGTTATGTCTGCATCATATTTTTTCTTAAGCTCGGCATAAAACTTGCCGATACCCGGGCCGCCTTCGCAAACACCGCTTTCAATCAGCGTACAGCACGACTTTGGAAAATACGGGTAGCCTGCCGTCCACAAAGTGTTGTTGTAATCCAGCAGGATTGTGCCTACCGGTGTGCGATATACCGCATATTCTTTCATCTTTGTTCCTCCTTACCTTATATTTCATCGTTTCTTGCAGCCTCTACAAGGTCTGCAAAGTTCCATATGCCCATATCCCTGAGTGAATCTTCGCTGTAGCTTTGGTCGTCAACATCCAAAGTTATAACGGCATCCTCTTCATCAGGACATTCTCTGCCATCTTCTGCAGCCTCAATCATATCTTCATATGAAGACCATTCAAATTCTTCAAGACCACCTTCACTGCTTGCCATAATGTTAATCATCCTGTGTTCCTCCTTACTATAAAATTTCAAGTTCATATTTTCCGGTATCAGACTCAAAAACATCGCCTTTTTCGGCGGTATTCAGCCACTTAACGGCTGCGTCTGCTTCATCTGCACCTATCTCTGAATTGATCCTGCACCACAGTTCCTCCGGGCATCTTCTTGATATCCTCTCGTCTCCTCCGTCTATGAGACGGAAAAGAACAGTTCCTTTTTTTCTTTTACTCATGTTAAATTGCCTCCATTTTTCTTTTTTATATGGAAAGTATGTTAGATTTTGCTTAAACCGGCATATTGTTTTCCATATAAAAAGAGCCGCAATCGCGACTCTCTTTTTTAGTTTTCTTCTTTGTTTCCTTTGTAGATGTAATCAGACCATATCTCCATGATGGTATCTGCTATTTTTTCTGCAGAATTGAGATCACTTCTGATATAAGCATCAACAAGCTCGTTGTCTGCATTATAAAGCTTGACCTCATGAGCAGGCTCGCCTTCATCCCACACATACTGAATGACCAGAAGCATGCCGTTACCTACTTTATAAGCTTCAAGGTTTTCCATATCATTGCAGCTGTGTTTTAACACGAAATCTTTAGCCATTTCCATGGCCTTTTTCTTCATGACAATCTCCGGATATGTAATATCAACGAAATATGTTGCATCATCAGCCTCAAGCATCCAAAGACATACATACTTATTTTCCGGCTCCGTGCGTGACAATTCATTATCATCCGCATCTAAAAGCACTCCTTCTGCGTATGGATAATCTTCTTCTGTACCGATAACCAGCCTGATGACCGCCTGCACTCCGTCAGGAAATACTACAGTATGTTCAATGGTATCGCCGATTCTGAGCCCATACTTTGTATAAATCCTGCTCCCCGGTGTGTTGAGAAGCTCATTAATATACATAGCCTTCTTTTTTGTCAGCATTACTTTTTCTCTGTATTCTGCTATCATTCCAGCTCCTCCACATTCTAATATTCTTCCGGCAGCAGTGCTGTCACCTTCAAATTGTTTTTGCCATATTCGTCAAGAATCAGCCAGAATCTTACTTTTTCCTCTTTTGCTTTTCCCAGCTCGCAGACAAATGTCTGAAGATAATCAGCCTTGTCCCCGTATTTTTCATGTACGAGGTTGACCGCATCCGTAAACACCTTTGTTACATCATCGCCAAAAGTGCTTGCAAAACCTACCGTTGCTACATATGTACCTGCTTTGCAGAAGTCGTAAGTTCCCTCGCACTCCTGCTCATTTAATGTAATTTTCATTTTTGTTCCTCCTTATCCTACTGCATAAATTCGCTGATATGTTCCATGAGATACTAATTTTCCGCATGGACACTCAGACTGTAGGCATCTTGTTGGAATACCCGCTGCTTCATATACTTTCAGGATGCGCTCAATGTCGTCCTGGAACCGGGCATATCCGTTTTCGGTGAACCACGCTTTAGATTCCGTGTTTGGATGAGTACCATACCACAACGGAACCCTCAGTCTGTGATAAATTTCCGGCGCAACTTCATCTGCTGACGGCCGGAAATAAAATTCATCTTTGAAATAATCCGTCCACCTATCCTCGCGCCATGCCTGTGCAATGGCATCATCGAAGACATTCAGAAAACCTGTCCATCCACTGCCTATTTTGCACTCAAACCTCTTAAGCATCCCGGTTCCTCCTTTGCTTCCTGTTCCTTAAATCAAAATCTGCTCTCATTTTGTTCCTCCACTTTTCTTATTGTTCTATCGTGTTACCGCTTTTTAAACTTTCTCCTTTCTTCTTTCTTATATGGAAAGTATGATAGATTTTGCGAAAGTCATGCTTTTCCATATAAAAAATAAAACTGGCAGAAGAATATCTCCTGTCAGTCTTATTTTTCTCATTTAAAAAGTGCTTTTTTCAGAACCTTATGCATGGCCGATGTCACTTTTCCGCTTTTTGTGAGTTTCATCAGCAGACCATTAAGCTCAGAGCTGTTTTTGCATCTGATGCATTTTTCAAGCAGCGTATCCACATTACCGTAGCATGACAGTTTCCTGACTGTTTTAGATGGCAGTTTTTTCTTAAGACTGTCAATCCTGCTGCGCATTTCCTTGGCTTCATTTTTCGCCTTCTTTTTTGCCTTGCAGCTTTTGTTGACCCTGATTTCTTCTGCCTGCCCATTCTTTATCACAGCGCTGAAACTCATGTTGTCAGCTTTCTTCTGTCCTTTTGTGAGCTTCTGGCAGTTTTCATTCCCCTGACGGTTTACACAGTATCCAAGCCCTGTCCAAAACCGGCAGACGACATCATAGCCGTGGTCGTTGGACACGATTTTTATTGTCCGGTGCCCTGTTGCCGCTGCATATCCAACATACGATGACAATTGAAAATCAAGGTCGTTCTTATGCCCGCAGTTCGCCAGAAGAAACTTTACATCCGCATTCCTCTGTCTGAGCTCATTGATGAAATTTGCAGATATTGTAGGCGTTTTATCTGAATAAAATACTATGACAGTATCTCCCCTGACAAATCCCTGCAGCTCCGCAGCTTTTCTTGGCATGATATTCTCATAATCGACAAGATAGCAGCACATGCCACTCATCTCCTCTCATACGCAGAACGTTTTCCGCTTTTTCTCTCCTTTGTTCTCTCTCCATCTTCGTTCCTCCAATTCTTATTTCCCTGTTCCATATGAAATTTTTGCACCCTCTCCTTTCCTCTTTTTATATGGAGAGTATGATAGTTTTTGCATAGTCCGTATCAAGCTTTCTATATAAAAAACAGACAGGCTGTGAAACCTGTCTGCAAAAAAATAATAAAAAGAGGCATATTGTCCACGGTTGTCCAAACCGCGGATGATATTATGAATATATTTACATCATAAGTATGATATTTTTTTCTAACGTTTTTGGCTGCGAAAAAGCTATTTATCTGCAAGAGCAATCAGCGAGTTTCCACACGTAATGCGGTCCGCATCTTCTTCCCTGCTTGGCACAAAGACAATGACATCCCAGCCGTCTTTTACGAGCGGCTGCTCAAACTTCTCGTAGACATCAAAATCCGTAACGATTTCATAGCCTTCATTTACAGCTTCGACGGTTTCGTGAATCGGTGTGATTTTTACGATACACTTATCCTTGTCAAAATATTTGTTCATAAGGTCAACATCAAGATTACACTTAGAGGTAACTGCAAAGTTCAATGTATATTTGCGCTTCTTCGGCATTGGAAGTGTCTTGATTATATCGCTGATTTCCTGCAGAGAAAGTGACTTATTGCGGAACATTTCATTGCGTTTTTCCTCATCGAGCGTATTAATGGAAAACTGCAGACCAAAACCATCCTCTCCGCCAAATTCAAATCCTGTTTCAACCCATTTATGCAGGAAATCACATAAATTTTTGTTTGATTTCGGCATCATAGTCGATACAACAGGATGATATGTATCGAATGTTGTATCTGCATCCGGTGCTGCAAGCATTTCTGCAATCATGCGGGCAGAAGTGATAACATTGTAGTTAAAGGTCGGTTTACCCATGCGCGCATAATGAACGTTAAGACGCGATCCGTGCCTGATGCCGGAAAGAGCAATGCCGGTTGAAATTTCGGATATAAGCTCCATTGTGCTGACGTTTCCATGGAATCCAAGCTTTGGACAGTCGCAGAAGTTACAGCTCATCGGGCAGCCCTTCTGGCTGGATACCGTAACAACGAGCTTGTCAGCAATGTCAACAGGCTTGTGCTCTACTTTCTCAATACGTTTTGTGTATCCAAGAAAGTCTGCCTTGATGTTATTTTCTTTTCCATAATCACCGACATAAAGGTATTCAACATTCAAGTCAGTATCAGATACGATTTTGCCGGTATGTGTTTCTGTGATTTTTCGCATATGTATATCTCCTTAAAAAATATGAAAACAAAAAGTTTTTGTTCTTTTGTCCTATAATATAAGTATGATATTTTTTTATGCGTTTTCATTGCTTCCTGACAAAAAATCAAGGCTTTAAGCCACAAAAAAAAAGAGTTCCGGAATCCCAGAACTCTTTTTAAACACATTATTTCTTATCCACGGAGGAACACAAGTGCTGTTTCTACCGTTTCTTTTTCATAGCCTTCTGCTATGAATTACCAACTCCCATGCGGTGCATAGCTCCTATGGAAGTGGTATCTGGGTGGCAGCAGGACACTTGCGTCTTTCGAACTTAAAAATAAGCTGTCTGCCACCTGCCGGGGCCGTTCACGCGGCCACTATCCCTTTTACAGGAATGCCTAGGGGATTCAGTTCGTGGAATCCTGACACTTCAGGTGATGCGAGGAATGAAAAATCAGTTATGCCATTCCATGCATCGGGTATTGCTTTGCGCATGATATTTGCAGCACCGTTGCAGTCGGCATTGATGATCATGCCGTTAAAGCAGCGGTAAAGGCTGCGGGTTATGCGCATGCCGGAAAATACTGCGTTTTCGTCGTCAGCACCGTAAATAGGAATGTAATCCATTGCTGTTATGTCGGCCAGTGAGGTATATGACTCCTCCTGCATGATTGTCTTTATTCCGGCATCAGATGCCTTGTAAATAATCATCTGCTTGAGCAGGCCTATAGGCATTGAGACAAAGTTCTGGTTGTTCTGTGAACCCATGTCGCAGTCCTGTTTCCAGCCTTTGTTTTCACCAAGAACAAGCGTACCGGCATGATGCTCAATGCAGTAGTTTATGATGCTGCGGCTGATCTTATGGCACTGATCCTTAACGAAATCGGCATGGTGCCTGCTTAAGGCACTCAGGTACTTAGAGCTGGCATGCATGTGCTCATGGCCTTTTGTGATGATGCTGACAGCCCTGGCTCTCTTTTTATGGAACCACTGGCACTCTGACAGAACAGCTCCGCCCTTGTACAGCATTGATGAACCATCATTGCATACGACAGCTGCGAAGTTGCTCACACCAAAGTCTATGGCACATATGTTGGGCATGTCTGCATTATCTGTGACAGGATTTTCACTTTCGAGGGTAAGGCACAGGATATACCTTCCATAATAAGGTTTGATTTTAACCTCTTTGAGGATGGAATCAGCCTCTATATTCGGAAGATGTATATGTTCATCTACGCGTGGAAGCTTCAGATACGAACCACATTTTGCAGGATACAGAGTGGCACTTTGGTTTGTTATTGTAAATGTGACAATATTACGTTTCTGGTAGTGCGGCATCTGCGGTTTTCCCAAAAACTTTGACGGATCCTGCTTGTAAGCCTTTAAGGATTTCAGCCAGTTTGAGAAGTTGGTCACTGCATGCTTGACAACAGCCTGTGCGGTCTGTGACGGAAGCCCTGCAAAAAAGTCAGGGTTATGCGTAACACGCATCAGCTTCTCAAGATGACAGTATGATATAACTCTTTTTACCTTGATGGAAGGATAAGTCTGCTGTAAAAGAGTTACTTCAGCAAAGACTTCTTTTTCATTGTCAGTACGAGAGTCTTTATCCCAGCCTGTGAAAATCTGCCTGATACGAAAGAGTGCAGCATTATACAACAGCTTTGCTTCCTGAGCATTGCCGTCACAATAGTCGTATATTAAGTTATCCTGTGCTATCTGATACTGGATTACTCTGTAAGACATATGGCTGCACTCCTTTCTGACATGAGTATGATTTTTTATATTTCCGTTTATGGGCTTCCATATAAGAATATGCAGCCATTCATCCACGCTTATGCAAGTGTTATAGACATGGTGTTCTATAAACTGCCACTTTAAGTTCAAAACGAAAATACAGCCTTTCCACCGCCATTTTTTACCCACAAAACCTCGAAAACCCTTGATTTTGCTGCATTCTTGGGCTTCAAGTGCGACTTGATGGACATTTCGGGAATTTATGGTATAATACCGCCGCTTTAAATTTCTGCTTTAAGCCACAAAAAAAAGAGCCGCAATTTTCTGCGACCCTTCTTTTTTTCATCATCAATCAGTTTAAAACACATTATCTTCCGCAACATCATCAATAAGCTCAATTTCTTTGTCATCGTCAATAAGAAAATACTTAACTTCGATGCTGGATTTTGCAATCTGTTCCTCTGAGAAGCTAGGATACCTTCGACGATTTCTCTCCGAAGCATCAAGCTTTGCCGTCATGAGCGTAAAGTCTTCAGCCTCTACGATATACGCCGTGTTAATCCATATCGGCTTTCCATCGTGCTGTATCAGCCTTATGATGCTGTTTGGTGGAAGACTGCCGACTCTTCTGACGTATTTGTACCAGCATGAGCTTCCGGCTCCGCCACAGCATGTCATTTCAAGTCTTGTGACTTTCTCGTACTCAGGCTCTCCTACCCATTTTGACAGCTTATCCTCATTTACAATTTTTGTTTCTTCTACATATGGAATGTTATTCTTCATTTTGTTTCTCCTTCTTGTGAAATCTAAGCCCCATCTCTGCGCTTGTCGCTGCGATGAAGCCAAGGTTAATAAGTTCAGATGTTTTCTCAAACACTTCAGCCTGCGTCTGCTGACGAAAAAGCATGTCTCCGGGGATTTGAAAATCGCTGTCCACTCTCCATTCTGACATTTCATCAGCATCAACATAATGCATGTATTCTTCCGGCATAAGCATCCACTCGCTATACATTTTTGTCTCTGTATCAAATGTAAGCCCTGTGATGTAGTTTATTTTATCCCTGCAGTATGCCGTGATCAGCATATCCCGGTCTCCTTTCTGTAGAAAGCGATTGTCTCCGCCTTTTCTTTTTCATATGCCCTCCAGTCTGTAAAAGGCTTTAGTGTGACGTCACCTTCGCAGTAATCGAAAACAACCATCTGCTCATCTGAATAGGCATAGGCCTGATAGCAGTTAACCATTACAAGGTCGAGTGCACATTTCTCAGCGAACCCATAGCAGTAGTTGTCTTTCCAGTACCCGGCAAGCATGTAATGCCCGTTTCTGTCTGTTTTTTCTTCCGCGAACTTCCAATCTGCAAGTCTTTTTGTATCATTAGAAAGATGGTACTCTGACAGGTCAAATGACAGAATATTGCTCTGCAGGATTTTAAGAACTTTTTCTGCGTCTGCCAGATTTGAGAAATCAATTGTATGTACATGTCTGTAGCCATTCGTGTAATAAATGCTGCCGCTCTGAAAAGTCATCTTTATATCTGAGGTTCCTGTTAATTTTCCAGCTACTGACTGGTTCATATTATAACTATATCCGCAAAGATTTTCATTATGAGTCTTGAATGAAAGCACGCCCTTCTGGATGTATACTGCATTGTCTGTTATTGCATATTCAGATGACTTTGCTGTCAAAATATAAGAAACAGCGTTGAACAGGTACACCCAAACTGGTATCAGATAGCCCAGCGCCATTCCAATTGCAAGCCCCGCATTTGTATAATTATTCGGATTTGCAAGTGCCGGAATTATATTCTGGTAGCTTAATGCCAACCATGCTGCAACAAATATCAGCAGCGGATTAATAAATGCTCTCAGGACCGCTGCCTTCATATCCTGCTTCCCCATCCACAATATATGCTCATTTTTTATCTGCTCTTTTATGCTCATATTTTCTGTCTCCTTATGATTCCTTTATTATAAGTATGATTTATTTTATGCAAAAAAAATACCCGCATGGTTCCACACGGATATCTTTTTTCAATATTCAGTTTTCATCGGCCGCAGTAGTCAAGTCTGGCTCTGCGGTCGTTTCTTTTTTCAGCATGTCTCCTTTTGTCCTTCCTGCTCTTCCACAGTCCATGGCCAACGGCATGCGTATTGTAACGCGGCATTACAAAAATATAGCGTTCTGAAAGCCCACCGCTTCAGCCGTGGGGTGAAAGAACGCGGACTCTTATCTTATATGGAAAGCCATTCTCAAAAATCAAATCTATCATACTCTTTATATATAAAATGAGGTGTCAGATGCATACAGTACAGTTAATCTTAAAGCCAACTGAATATGAAAAATCTGTTATTGACAAGCGCTTCCATGCGGTATCGCATATTCATAACGTATGTGTTAAACATGCAAAGAAACTGCTCATGCAGCTTAGTCATGATAATGAATACCAGTCATGGCGCAGTGAACACTGCAAACTTTTGAAGCAGAAGAAGCTGTCAAAGGCTGACCGTACACGCAAACTTGAATTATCGAAACAAATGTCGGCCCGCCGTCAGGAAATTGGCCTTTCAAAGTGGGCACTCGAGTCATACATAAAAGTCTGCGGAAAGCGATACAATAAGCTTATTTCATCACAGCAGGTACAGGCGGAAGCCGCAAATATATGGGCCGGTGTTGAAAAATGTCTATTCAGTAAGGGAAAGGATATTCATTTCAAGAAGTTTATGGACTTTGATACCATTGGCGGAAAGTCAAATTTAAACGGTGCAAGGCTTGACACCGACACAATGACTGTTTCGTGGCTGGGGCTTAAGCTTAAATGCTTTCTCCCAAAGAAAGCATCAGACAGGGATTATATTCTTGAATCGCTTGACCATAAAATATCTTACTGCACTATAAAGAGAATGATGTTCTCAAACGGCTGGAGATATTATCTTGCAGTCACACTTGACGGGGATGCTCCCCACCGGGAACGTAAAGTAAAGACCGGCATCATGGGCATAGACCCCGGGGTTTCGACAATGGCTGCGGTATCAGACACAGCCTGTATCCTTGAAGAACTGGCACCTGATGCAGATGTTTACGAAAGGTCGATACATAAGCTTGAACAGCATATGGATATGTCAAAGCGTATCAGCAATCCAGACAACTTCAATCCTGATGGAACCATCAAAAAGCGTAAGGACTGTAAACCATGGGTGTTTTCAAACAGTTACAAAGCAGCCCGCAGGAAACGTAAAACACTCTACAGAAAGAAAAGTGCCTACACCCTGCATTCACACAGGAATTTATGCAACAGGCTGCTTGAAAATGCTGACTCATTCATAGTTGAAAAGATGGACTATGCGGCACTGGCAAAGCGCTCATCCAAAACAGAGCGTCAGGACAAACCGACAGACGTTGTCCAGAAAGACGGCACTGTGAAAACTGTCAATAAATTCAAGCGCAAAAAGCGTTTCGGAAGGTCCATGAACCGCAGGTCGCCGTCACGGTTTTTAAGTGAATTAAAACGCAAGGCTGAAAGCTCCGGCGGCGCTTATGCGGAAGTTAATACCCAGACATTTAAGGCCAGCCAGTACAACCATGTGACAGATGAATGTGTAAAAGTTCCTCTCTCACAGAGATTTAAGCTTATAGGAAATGACAGTGTGCAGCGAGACCTGTATTCAGCATTCCTTATAAAGAATACAGACAGCGCCTTTGAACATCCCGACAGGGACAAATGCATATATGAATTTGAAAACTTTGTAGCAGTCCATAATGAAACAATTAACTATATGAAAGAATCAAAAATATCAATGAAACAGTGTTTTGGTTTTTAACAGCAAAAAAAACAGCCGCATAACGGCTGATTTTTTAAATAAAAAGGGGTCCGGCATCACTCCCTCGTCCCTAAGAAAGTAATACACTTCGCATGAAATCACTGGACGTAAATCCTGAATACCGGCAGCTATATCCCTATCTATATGACAGGGTGATCCTGTCAGGAATCTAAGGAATCCCATGGTGCAAACCGTGGGAGGATGTCAACGTAGCCTCAAGACCTGACATGACGTTTACTGTTGCAACTTTCTTTTTCATAACTCTTTTCCTCCATTTTTTAAGACCTACTCAACATCCACGACGCTTCCATTTTCATCGTAGACAATTCCTTCGTAGTCTATCATTGCAGAATCGTCGATACACTCTGCAAGTGCACCGCAGTCTTTCCACGACATTTCATCGAGCTTTTTCTCCGCTGCTTTCACAGCTTCCTTCGGCGAAGCTGCTTCCACCTCGATTTTTCCGCCTTTTTCGTATGTGAATGGTACATAATATTTTGCCATAATTTTTCCTCCTGTTTTTTCCTATTTTTCGTATCTGTTTGTTGCCGCCAGAATCATGTTTGCCACAATTCCAACTGTCTCAACCGCTGTTATAGCCACGGCCAGAGGCAGTTTTAGATCCATAAACATAAACAGCGGCAGTGAAAACAACGGCACCAGTGTAAGAAGTGCGTCGTACATCTTGTACATTTCCGGCAGTTCATGTATGAGCAGGTTTTTTGGTGAAAGTCCGTCATGCTCATTACGCAGCTCTACTGCGAGTCTGCCAGTTTTTTCGTTGATATATTCTGATAATTCTTTTTTCTCCTCCGGCGTATCTGCGTTAATGGCACGTTCGATGTCGTCGTTAAGACCGGACTCAACCATTTTTTTCGTAACGACCAAATTCGTATAGCTTTCCTGCGCTTTGCGCTTTCTTAAAATTGCTATGATTGAAATAAAGCATATAATGCTTGATGCTGCGGTATACGCAACATCACCTCCCGGAAGTGCAATCTTTCGCATTTCAAACAGGAAATACAGCGGTATAAGTGCTGTAGCAATGCTTAATACGCTGTTCCAGAACATCCACTTTCTGTGGAATTTATTTAACTTTTTACTCATCAGTTTCTCCTTTCATGCTGAGCGGCTCAAGTATATAAAGCCTGTGTTTAAGCTCATGGTACGCTGCATCCTCATCGCCTTCTATAATGCGGTAATCCAGTTCTTCATATGCGGTTTCCTCAAAAATCATCTCCGCAAGGTACTGGTATCCTTCTCCGGCATTTTCTGCAGCCTGCTCATAATCCTCAACGCTGCTGTAAAACGTCTTTATGATTTCCACGCAGTCCTCTGTATAATTGCCGTTATCATTATCAAGCCAGTCCCTAACGTCAATCCTGCCGGATACAATCAGATAACTGTCCTTATCAGCCGGACCTATGTAACGCGCCTCTGCAAGCTCATATACATATTCTTCAACCTGCCTTACATACTGTAAATCGTCGGTCTGGATCCAGTCTGTGTTAATACACACGCCATTAATCACGGCCCAAAGACTTGTATTGTCCTTTGATGCCTGAGTCATCGCGGCAGCAGCTTTTGATTCATCAAGCATGGTGATTTTCTCATCTGTCACCTTGACGCCAATGTCTGTGCCTGGTTCTAACGCTACAATGAAGGCTCCTATCAAAGCAGTATCACCGCGGTCAAATGTCCTGGTATTATTATCAACCGCCGCATCCATGTCCTCATTATACTTTTCTGTATCAATCACATGGAATTTTTCCATGTCTGATGTTGTTTCAACCTTGAAGGTACCCTTCTGCGTCTCAAGGAAAGCTTCAAGAACTTTCTTTCCTTCCATCTTCTTTAACAGGCATCCTATTCTTCCGTTTTCGTTCATTTTAATTCCTCCATTTTCTTTAAATCCATCCATTTTGCTTAAGCGATTTGGCAACAGCTTTTTCTGCTCTGGCAACAAAATGTCTGTAATCCGCTGCTGTGTTAATCGACTGTATATTGTCGATGCAGTCTCCGTGACAGCCGTCCTCCGTCATCTCATACAAATCAAGACAGATACCGTCCCTGTCACAGCTTGCCTTTGTCTCCCACGTTACATCCACGATATAGCGTGTACCGTTATCCTGCGACACCTGTATGCATCCATACCCGTCAAAATGTTTTTGTTTGTTCATCTTTTGCAGGTCTTTTTCCGTGAAGCAGCTCCAGTCAAACTCAAGACCAGCCTCGTTTTGTCCGTAATACTTGTCCTCAAATGCCTTGATCTTCTCAAGCATGTGAGTATCTCCTTCAAATGCAGTCTTCATATTTTCAATGCAGTCTGCTCCATTACATGTGACGTGTCCGGACTTAACCTCCAAATCAAACCCGCACTGGTCATACGGGATCGTCCGATCCACAACATGAAATTTTGCATCATTAACCTCGTCAACTATAAGCATTCCGCCGTTGAGGTCAAGGTATGCCCGAAGCATTTCACGATTACTCCTCGTTCCTTTTTCTTTATTCACTTTTTTGTCCTCCTTTTTTCTGTTTATATAGAAAGTATGATAGATTTTGCACAAACCACTATCTATATGCGTAAAAAGCCGTGCGCATCGCACGGCCGTATGCTGAATCTGTTTTTGGCTTACAGCTTTCCATATAAGTTTTTGAAAAATGCACTGACAAATTTGCAGGCTGTATATGTAATACTTGACAAATTCTTTGGCAAAATATACAGTACTTGACCAATTTTTTGTCTAGCTCATTTTTATATGGAAAGCCATTCCTCAAAATTATTTCTGACATACTATATGTGTAAAACAGAAACATTTCTGTTAATACACAACTCCAATTTTCTTTTTAAATATGGGCCGGAGGCGAAAGTCTCCGGCCATACGTGTTTTTAAGCGCCGATTTCCATTTCAGTTGTTTTTGTTTTCTGCACCATATTTTTTCCAAACTGTGCAGTCTTTGTCGTCTCAGCAACTTTTTTCATTGCTCCAGTATCAATCTGCGTATCAGAAAAAATCTCAGCATCCGTCTTTGCTGTAAGTTCATCTGCCATGCTCACTGTACTCATCCCGGTACATCCGTTAAACGCACCAATTCCGATTTTTTCTATATTATCTGTAATATACAGTCCCCCAATATCACTATCCTCAAATGCAAATGGCTTGATTTCTGAAGCTGTATTATTAGTGACGCAAATCCCTGGTGATGTCATTATTACATTATTAAGATCTTTTGTCGGATCAATTCCATGCTGCATAAACATGCTTACATCATCATAAAGCTTCTCGTAATCTTTAAGCGGAAACGGACCTTCATTCAAGTGTGTGAAATCCGCATTCTCAACCCACTTCTCATACTGCGGATCTGAGAAATGCATGTACTTAAATGTGTTTTCCGCAAGCTCCGGCATCTTCTCCTCAAGAATTGGCTTAATATTTTCCTCGAGCCACTGCTTATTGCACAGTATGCCCTGCTCTTCATATATCTTTGCGGCAGCCACATAAATAGCGTGGTCTTCATCCTTGAATATCGCTGCCCTGTCTGGTCCTATTTTATCCCTTACATACTTATCATAGACAACATCCTGCTTTAAGTGGTCGTCAATACCCTTATACATATTCGGGTTATCCGCTTTAAGCGCCTGATTATGTTCCCTGTAGCTTTCTATATGAGTTTTCTGACCAAGAGGGCCTTTTTCAATATCATCAGCAAGCCTTGAATGATTTTCCATCCACGCTTTTGTCTCATCAGCAGATACATTCATGTGATTAGGAAATTCCATGTATGAAATCTGTCCGTTTTTCGGGTTTTCCTCAAAATGGCTTAACTCCCTATCTTTTGTATACGCTCTTACAGCATCAGGGAACACAACTGCTGCAATATACTCTTTTTCATCTGTGTCATGGCCATTCATTACTGAAACCATAACGTGCTGCATACTTAACATATCTTTTTTCCTTTCCGTTTCTGGTATTTGTCTTAAGTATGTTAGAAATTTTTTTTACAAAAAAAAGAGCCGCCATTAATGACGGACTCTTTTTTACTATAAAGCTTTTTTAATTTTTGCGTTGCTTTTCTGATACAGAACAATTTCGTTTTTGTCCTGATCATACTCAAAGAAACACTTGTTTCCATCTCCATCAATAAAAGAAACGCAGTCTTTTTCAATGGAATGAAAACTGTGGGCACCTGGGCAGGCTTCTTTTACGCGGTTTTTTAGCGCCGAGTAACCTGCTGATGTCATTATCAGCGCAGCTCCTGCCAGAATGACAAAGAATACTGCTATATATGCGGCAGCAGCCTTTATCTTTCTGTCGTATTTGCTTTCCTGGCCTTTTTTCTGTGCTACCACAATAATTAAACAAATGAGAAGCGCTGCAAGCGCAACCATTGTGACCACATCAGCAATCTGATAAAAAAACTTTATGCTCATATTCACTTTACCTCCATTTTTCTTTTTATTTTTATATAAAAAGTATGATAGTTTTTTAAAAAATGACTTTTGCATGCAAAAACCGGAGCCTGCCACTCCGGTTTCTTTTCAAACTCCCTCTGCCTTCGCTCTGTAATCATAGGCAATGTCCGCCGCCAGTCTTTTATTCTGAATTATCATTGCTTTTTCCCTGTCATCTCCAAAATACATCTGGTGGTCAGCACTTGAACAGCAGAGGTACTGTCCGTTCTTTGTAACAACATATTTCCTGTTCATACAAAATCTCCTTTCCTTCTTAATAAGCTGTCATGAGTATGTTTTATTTTTCCAAAAGCAAAATATTATTTAAAATAAGGGCATAGCTATTAACTATACCCTTAAATTATACCTTATTCTTTTGTCAGTGTGAGTCCAATGTTGAAGCTTCCACTCCAGCATCCGGCTGATAATCCGTTAGTGGTGGTTATATTATATACACAAACTTTGTTTGAAGGGGTAATAATATTGTTACCACTTTTTGCTGTTATTGCAGCTGTTATGTCAGCCTTGCCAGTCTGCTTATATAGAAAGCTGTCTGGAACTGTTATTTTTACGCTGCCAGTTTTAAAATCATCGCACTTGACTCTGAACTGTGATTTGCCAGTACTGTCACCGGTAAGTATTTGCGGAATTTTAACAGAAATGGGGTTATATTGCCACTGAGCATGAGCCACATGAATATCACCATTTATATATGTAGAACTATTATCTATACCATCAAGATTGTATTCTACATACAGCTTTGTATTATTTGGATTTTTATTCAATTCATACCATTGTTCTGAATCCTTCCAACTTCCGTCGGTGTTGCCATACATCCATTCTGTAACACCATTTCTAACTCTGCTGTATGTCCAGCCTATCATTGTCCAGCCCGGGCGTGTAAACTGATTATGTCTTATTGGATTGCCACAATTAAATCTATGTGTTGTATCTGCCATTGTGCCGTTTCCGCCATTAGCATCATATTTAGTAGTCCATGTTATTGGTTCCCATTGGGCATAAAATGTAATATTTCCAGTATACTTCCAAATATTGTTATTGTCGTAATATTTGCCATCTTGTACTGCTGTGCATCCGCCTTGATTGTCCGGCTTAAAAACCTGTACTCCGCCAGAAGGTGCATCATAAAATCCTTTTAATGTATATCCCGGTTTTGTTGCTAAAATTCCTAATAAATAATAATAATTCAAATCGTACTGCACTTTAGCGGTAGCTGTTCCGTTATTATTTTTTGCAATAGTTCCATCCATGACATGTAAAGACCCCTCATTACCATTGAATGTAACGTAATAACTATTTGCGCTCCAGTTAGCAGTATAATTTTTGTTACCTGTATTACCTTTTGTAACAGTCACAGTTTTCTGTGGTGTCGTGCCATTACTTCCAGTCCAACCTGTAAATGTATAGCCTGTTTTTGTTGGCTGAGATAATGTAAACGAGTCAGCTACAGTATAGCTTGTTTTCTGACCATTCATAGCACCGCCATTTAAGTTATAATTGATGCTATATACATTACTATCAGTATTTCCAACTGTTAGTTTATATGATGTTGCATTACCAAGTGCATCTTTTACATATATCGTATGTTCAGATGTTCCCACTTGATCACCAAATGAATGGCTCCATACATAATATTCGCCACTTTTTGTAAGCGGTTTATAGTCTGCCTGATTATCAAGGCTGGCCTGTACTTCGCCAGCACCAAAATCAAAGAAGTTTAGACTTATGTTTTTAGCTGTGTTGGTCCAGTCAGTATAATTCAATGATGTACCACTTTTAATCTGCGGCGCTGAACCGTCTGTTCTTGAAGTAACAAATTCCTTTGTAGATGTATTACCTATGTGATCTTTAACAGTTACTACATAAGTACGGCCATTTATGTCACCTTCTATAGAAGGAGTACAAGTGTATGAATATTTGCCATTTGTCACAGGGACTGCAGCATCTGTTAAATATTTTTCTCCAGTTAGTTTGTCTGAAATCGTAAGATAAACTATGTCAGATGAGTCTTCAGTTCCTTCAAATGTAAGCTGTTTTATGGTAGCCCATCCATTTGCTGATGCCTGATCCGTTTGCGTAACAGATAGTAAATTGGGAGCTGTGTGGTCACGATAAAACCCGCTTATTGTAACTGCACTAACAACCCAACTTAGTGATCCATTGACGGTTATGTTATCATATGACCATGCTGCCATTGCAGTGTTTTTGGAATAAAGAACATTGAGGGTGATTTTTACTGTATAACTGCCGTCATCATTTTGAATGATTTGTCCGCTCTTTTTATTGCATGTTCCCGGTGCACACCACGTAGTTGTACCTGTTACTTTTACTGTGTTATCCACAGGAATTACTTTAAATTGCCAATTTACACATGAATAATCACTCGAATATGTATATGAATTGTCTGTTATTGTGAAAAATTTCTTTTTACACATAATACATATACCTTGACTATTAATCTGATGATGATTGGCTGGAGAAGTACCACCACAAACCTTGCAGGTTCCGGGATTTGAACATGTTAATGGTCTGTCGTCATCATAACAGGCAATCTGGTTAACGCTGTCGCCGCATTTTGGACATTGCAGCCAGTGTTGACGTTCATAATATGTATGTGAAACTGTAACGTATGGTTTTGAATGTGGCTTGTGATAAACATATGAATATCCGCAAGAACATGTTCTTGTACTTGGATTAGACCAATTACAGCTTTCATGACCATAAGCCCAATGGTCTGTAAACGTATGTGCTTCTTTATCCTTAATCGTTCCACATACTGTACAGTACTTCCAGTGATTAGAATTATCGTATTTATCTGCCCATATATGAGTATGTTCTATTGCATCTGCCTTTGCCAAATCGGGGGGGTAGTTGAGACTAACACAATCAGTGTAAGTAGAAATGCAAACAATTGTTTTATGCTAGGATGTCCTCTGGTTTTATGTCTGTATTTGTTCATTTTAAACTCTCCTTCCATTATTTATCATTATGAGTATGATATATTTTTCTGACATTTTTTCCAAAAATAGCTTGTCATACTTTATATGTATATGGATCTTAATGAATGCACACAAAAAAAGAGTCCATGCCTTTTTCGCATGAATTCCTAATATTATTATTCCTTAAGAATCCTGATATTCTGTTTCTTCTTTTCCGTCGCGTCCATATTGTCAATACCTGCCATATTGTCCATATCAACTATATTATCTGCACCGGGCATATCGTCCATTGCCTCTCATACAGACATCAGCCAGCAGAGCTTCTAAAGCAGATACAAAAAATACAGCAGAAATATCTCTTGCTGCATTCTTTGTGTATTTCTTTTTATACACATTTTTTATTCACCCCACTGTGCTTCATTATGCACTTTGTGTATCTGTTTATATCCACATTTTTCTCGATTTTTGTATGACTTTATATACACATTTTTGTTTCATCTTATATAGAAGCCATCGGTGCCTTTAAACCCATCGTTTTCTGTTTGTGTATTTCTTATTGTCCACAATACACAAAAAACGTGTAGTGAATATTATACACATTTCCACTACACGTCTTTTTATATCGTTGCCTCTACGCTTTTTGACTGTTCTTTTCTTGTGTATATATACAGTACACATCTTAATAAAAACGTGTACTACATATATTACACGACTTGTATCTGCCTTCCTTAAAGCTCTATTTCTTCTTCAGACGATGCGGTTTTCTTCCTTGAATGTCTGGCCTTCTTTGAGGCATCTTTTTCATTCTGGATATTCTTCTCAACACCTGCTGATGCCTGTACTTCCTTCAGTCTTTCAACCAGGGCATGAAGGTCATCTTTTGTCATCTCAATTCCTCTCGGCGAACCGGCAATTCCTTCCCTTCCACCCGCTTCAGGTCCCCAGACACTTCTGACAATCTCCATTGCATTGTACTGCTTGCCTCCGTCCTCAAAGCCAAGCGTAATTGTTTTTGTCTTTTCGTTATATGTCACAGTTGCAGGTATTAGCGCATCCTGCTTCGGCGAATAGTATGAAGCTGCACAGAATACTCCGTTTGAATCGAACACTCTCATGTTCTTATCCTCGTATATCAGCTGCGCTTCAACTGCAGCTTCCCTTGCCTGCGCCCATTCCTTTCCATCTGCTATAAGCATGTCATGTTCAGGAGCGTCAATATCCAAAATGTCATTTATCACTCCATATGCATCTTCAACCTGCTTTGTCACATCGGCAGTTTCGCTGTAACGCTCCCCGGCATGATTGTAGTTATAAGCATAATATGCATTGAGTTTATCCTGAATATCCTTATCAAGCTCATGGATATGATGCACGCCTTTTACATCAATCATTTCAGCTGCTTCCCAGAATCTGTCATCTTCCGGTTTTCTTCCCTGCAAAGCGTATATTCCGCCAAGGGTATCAAGGTCAATATGCGATACAACGACAGTGGCAAATGGTGGAAGTTTAGGCACATCCGATGTGTTACATGGTGCAGGATTGTTTGCTCTTGGACCATGATGAGCAAGTGTTGCCATTGTTCCCTCCAAACATTCATCGCCATATTCGGCTTCGACAGTTGCCTCAGCGTTTATGTTTTTAGCCATATCATATGACGGTGCAAGGATGACTCTCTGGTCTTCACGTATGGCTTTAGAAAGGTCGCCGTTCTTACCAACAACCTTGTATGAGTAAGAATAATTCTGCTGGTTCTGATAGTCGTTTAGCTGTTTTTCCTTTATTAAATCTATGGCTTCTGTTTCTGTACGACAGATAAAAGCATCTGTTTTTGAATAATAATTTTCAAAAACTTTATGCGCTGTCCTATAAACTATTACTCCTGTTGAATCTTTCTTAACCTCATTGAACATTGCATTGCTCATCTCTTCCGGAGACATTCCTGAATTAATAATATCATTTATTTTATCTGTTGATATACCATTACGAAGTCCATTCATCGCTGCATATATTTGATTTGCGCTAAGCTCCGGTTTTGCGTACATACCGACCTGTTCCATTGAAAGACCATTTATAAATCCACGTCTAATTTCAAACATCTGATCAAAATCAAACTCTGGTTTTGCATATGTACCAACCTGCTCAATTGAAAGTTTGTATTCATCTAATCCGTTTTCAATTTCCCACATTTGATTTGAATCAAATTCTGGTTTTGCATATGTTTTGACCTGTTCCATTGAAAGCTTATTTCTAAAGCCGTCTTCAATTAATCTCATCTGTCCAGTATTAAATTCTGGCTTTGCATATACACTAACCTGCTCCATTGAGAGACCGTTCTTAAATCCTCTGCAAATTTGATTCATCTGATAGTCATAAAATTCTGGTTTTGCATACATACTAATCTGTTCAATTGAGAGGCCCTTTTTAAATCCACTTTCAATTTCACTCATCTGAACACAAGTAAACTCTGGTTTTGCGTATACACTGACTTGTTCTATCGAAAGACCTTCATTAAACCCGCATCTAATTTCACGCATCTGGTATTCATTAAACTCAGGCTTTGCATACACGCCGACCTGTTCTACTGAAAGGCCACTCTCAAATCCTGTGCGAATTTGCTCCATCTGAAATCCGTCAAATTCCGGTTTTGCGTATACACTGACTTGTTCTATCGAAAGACCATTTATAATAAATCCATTTATAAATCCACTTATGATTACACTCATCTGATGGCTATCAAACTCCGGCTTTGCATATACACTGATCTGCTCCATTGACAGACCATTTTTTAAACCGTTTTTAATTTCCTCTTTCTGAAAATAATCAAATTCCGGCTTTGCGTACATACTAACCTGCTCCATTGAAAAGCCTTTTTCAAGTCCGTCTCTGATTTCATGCATCTGATCACTGTCAAGCTCTGGCTTTGCATACATGCTTACCTGCTCTATCGACAGACCATTTTTTAAACCGTTTTTAATTTCCTCTTTCTGAAAAGAATTAAATTCCGGCTTTGCGTACATACTAACCTGCTCGGCTGAAAATCCTTCTTCAAATCCATCTTTGATTTCGTGGATTAAATCTTCACTAAGTTCTGGTTTTGCAAACATATTGATTTTTTCGATTGAATAATCTCTGTTGAGTGCAATTCCAATTTCTTCCACCTGGACATCGCTGAACTCTGGATTTATATACGGATTAATCTGCTCCATTGAAAGACCTCTCTGAAGTCCTTTTTTAATCACTTCCATTCGATGATTGTCAATTTCAGGTTTTGCATATAAGTTAACCTGTTCCATTGAGAGATTGTTAATAAATCCAGATATAATAACGTTCATCTGTCCAGTATTAAATTCTGGCTTTGCGTATACAGCAATCTGCTCCATCGAAAGGCCATATTCAAGTCCATCTCTAATTTCCCACATTTGAACACTGTCAAGCTCTGGTTTTGCACACATAATAACCTGCTCGATTGAAAGTCCGCTTCTTAATGCATCTTTGAGTACTTCCATCTGCTTACTGTTAAATTCTGGTTTTGCATATGTACCAACCTGCTCAATTGAAAGTTTGCATTCATCTAATCCGTTTTCAATTTCCCACATTTGATTTAGATCAAATTCTGGTTTTGCATATGCTTTGACCTGTTCCATTGAAAGCTTATTTCTAAAGCCGTCTTCAATTAATTTCATCTGGACAGAATTAAATTCTGGCTTTGCATATACATTGACCTGCTCAGCTGAAAGACCGGCTCCATATCCTTCCCCAATTCTATACATTTGAAAATCATCGAATTTTGGGTTTGCATACGAGCTGACCTGTTCAATCGACAGGCCTCTCTCAAGTCCGTCTTTGAGTACTCCCATCTGATCACTGTTAAATTCCGGTTTTGCGTATACACTGACCTGCTCCATTGAAAAGCCACTTTCAAATCCCATTCTTATTTTACGCATCTGACTTTCGTTGAACTCTGGCTTTGCGTACACATCAACCTGCTCTTCTGAAAGTCCGTTTTCGAAGCCATTCTTAATCTCATTCATCTAATCTTCAGTAAAGTCTTTATATTTCTCTTTCTGTTCTGGTGTGAATTCGTTCATTTATTGCCCTCCTTAAAAGATTCCGCCGCACGACTGCCGTGCGGTCTATCATAAGTATGTTAGAAAGAAAAATATCGAAAAGCATGTTTATATGGAAAGCTATCCGCCAGTGCAAAATCTGACATACTTTCCATATAAGAAGAAAAAAAGGAGGATATACGAATGTTTAATCTATTTAAGAAAAGATCAGAAAAACCGGTGCTTCCCGCAGGAAAAATGATGTCAAGGGATGACATTATTTCATTTCTCAAGACTTCTCCTGAAAAATTTCTCGAATTCGAGGAGTTCTACAAAACAGAGATACTGCCAAACGATGTGCCGTCAGATGCAGACGCATTTCCTTTAAATGCAAAGCAGGCAGCGGCTCTTAGCAGAAAGCCTGTTTCAGACGCTGACATGTCAGAACTTGAAGACCGCATAGTATCAGAGCTTTATGCGCTTACGGAAATCAATGTGTACAACGGGCATGGTCTTGTAAATATGACAAAGAAGGCTGACGGCATCACACCAGACTGCAGTCCTGTTACGTTTGATGAGGTTATGACGGTACCTGAAACTGTCCGGCCTGACCTTACAGGGCGACTCATGCACCGCTATATTGATGGCAGTTCTGGAGAAGCATCGCTTGCACTTCTTTTAAAAATCAAAGCGACAAAGGATAAAAATCTTAAAAGGCAGATGTATCACTGTTTCAGACAGGGCCTTGAGATTGCTGATGTCGATGCCCTGCAGTACGCCATTATTAACACAAACGCAAATTCAATAGGACACTGGCTTTCGGCGCTTGTCGCAGCAAATGCAGACAAGGATTTTTTCAAAATCCCAAAGACCACTTATGTGAAGCTGCCAGTTACAATGCTTGAGCTCACAAAAACTGACTATATGTCTCTGACCCAGACTACAAAAAATATTGTGGACAAATGGGCCATGCGCGCATTTTCTCTTGATGAGTCAAAGGACTATTTCGTGAAAAACGGCGTATATTCAAACAAGTTCGACTTCAGAAACTGTCATGTATGCGGTGAAAAGGAAGTGAAAGAGCTTGGAGAGTACCTGCTCTTCATCCACTTTGCGGCCTGTGAGATGGCTTCGCCACTTAACTGTCCGTGCATATACGGACCCGGCACAACGACTGAATGGGTGGTACGTGAGTTTATCCATGACAAGGAAAACTGTCCTGTTATTTACAAGGGTCTGCTTCTTCACACTGAATACCGGGTATTCATTGACTGCGACACTGACCGTATTCTTGGAATTTATCCGTACTGGGATCCGGAAGTAATGGAGAAACGCTTTGATGAGCACAGGGATGACCATGACGAACATGATGCTATTGCATACAGGGCTTATGAAAACACTCTCATGGAAAAATACGAGAATAACAAAGACCTTGTGAGCAGAAAAGCAGCTGAGCTTCTGCCTGACCTTAATCTTAAGGGACAGTGGTCGCTTGACGTGATGCAGAACGGCGATGATTTCTGGCTTATTGACATGGCGCTTGCCGAGCAGTCTGCCGGATACCTAAAAACCGTAAAGCTGGCTGACAGGAGACCCTCAAAGGAAAACTGGATTCCTGAAATTTAGACACCAAAAAAGAGACCGTGATTGGTCTCTTTTTCGTATACCTTTTTGTTTTTCCGTATGCGAATACAACACTGCCCTAGTCTCTCCAGTCCTGCCTTCCTTTTAAAACTTCCCGTGTATAATTCTTTATTTCTTTAAGTGTAAAATTGTCTATTGCCATCTGTCTCAACAGTCTTCTGTTTTTTCCTGATATTCCTTTTACTCCCGCATCTTTTAGAAATTTTATCAGTTCCTCTTTCCAAAGCAGCTCCAGCAGCGACTCTGCTTCTACGTTCTTATTTTCTTTAGCTGCGCGTCTCATTTTGATTTTGCAGCCGCTGTCATCTTTACATACAACATACACACCCCAGTAGTCTGGAATATATTCTTCGATATCATCCTTAAACTTTTCTCCTACTACTATTGAAATCGCATCGAATGTTTTATCGTAACACTTTTGCTGCAGCGCAAGGCGTTTTAAAGTATCCGCATCACTCTTGATCTCATATCCGCACAATCTGTCGTTTGCAACTGCTACATCAACTCTTGCATCTCCATCGCATACAGCCAGCTCCTCTATAACCCTGTAATCACAGGTGTTGGCTCTATTCAATTCGTTAATTAATACTGCACGCATATCATTATCTTTCAACATGTCAGAGTCTCCTTAAGTATTTTACCATCGTCTTTTTCAAAAAGAATATCAGAAATAATTTCATGTTTCTAACGTAGCATATAACGGCGGTGCTGCTCTTCATGGCTTCGCATGCGGTATGTCTCCCCGTTCTTCTGCGCATCTGAGACGGCAAATCCCATTTCGGCATATACCCTGTCCTGCACGCTGCGCAGTATTCTGTATGCTTCGTCCGCATCGGCAAGGTTTTTCATGAAAGTGAAATCGTCATCATATCCTCCCTGCCAGCATTTTTTCTTCGTAACCAACTCGATCTGTTTTGTCTGGCAGATACCAGAAAACGATGTTTCAACCGGGTTTATGTATATGACATTTTTCATTTCAATTTTTGTTACCTTAAGGCATTTTATATAGACGCCTTTATCAGTGATGGTGTATTTCGTCAGCAGTGCCTCAGCGGTAAAAACCAGAAACACCATCACATATATCGCAACAGGCGCCAGATACAGACACAGCACAAACACTGAAAATTCCGTATCCACTCCATTTTTATAATTTTCCCATGTCTTAGCCAGATTGTTTTTGTTTGCAAGCAGCCATACAGCTGCAACTAACAGGAAAAAGTTTATAAGCGCACTCATAAGAGCTGCTTTCATATTCTGTCTTCCTGTCCACAATATTTTTTCTTCATTCATCTGTATTTCTCCTATATATTTCTTATAATTCCAAACACCACCAGTATCGCCGCCACCACATACAACAGGATATTTTCTGCCCTGTTCCACCTGCACCTTTTGTCAAAAAACCAGCATGCATACATCTTCCCGATGAAATATCCGACAACCGGCTGAAGCAGATACAATGCCGGGTTGGCAGCATATGCTTGCGCAAAATCAAGTTGCAGCTCCGCTATAAGCATATGCGTTATTCCGCATCCCGGGCATTTAAACCCAGTCAGCGTCCTGAACACACATGGAACGGCAAAGAAAAAACGGGCTGCCAGATAATAGGCAAAGCCCGCTGCCAGTACCATGGCGCTTATTCCCAGTTTCTTAAGCTTCTGTAGCATGCTCATTAACTGCACTCTGCATGATGCAGTAGTTTACGATTCCAAGGCCGATAGCCTGAAGAATGATAAACAGGACGGTATGCGACTTGTCTGCACTGAGCCGGTCCATCTTGCATCCCATCTTGTATGCCCAGAACCATCCGTAGATTCCACAGGTGATGATGGTAAGAAGCAAAACCATGCCTCCTCCTGTCTGATAGCTGTCATCCGGAGTAAGTGCACACATGTCATTGTTGAGCTTCACAAGCCAGTACAGACCGTAGATTCCGCAGGTCAGTATGCTGAATATTACGGCAAGTGCGATGTTTCGATTTTTGATCATATCTTATCCTTCCCGGGCCTTTAAAGCCCCTTTTATTCCGCCAAAGCGGCGGCTTCAACAGACATTCATCTGTCTGATATAAGTATGATTTATTTTTTTATAAAAATTTTGATATATATTTTTTTGCCGCTTTTATGCTCTCGGTGTTGTTCTCTTCAATAAATTCATATTCCGAATATACCGTACAAAGCCTGTATTTTCCGTTTTTCGCTTTTGTGAATACTGCAGCATAGCGGATGCCGTTATCCGGACATGTAAATGTATATACTGCGCATTTATCATCTTTTATCTTGCGTGCATAGCTGTATATATACGTTTTTATTTCAATGCTCTTTAAAATCAGGTCTTTTTTCGTCTTTATCCATTTAAAATTACTCGGCAGCAGTTTCTTAAGCCCATTGAATGCTGAGTCTTTGGGTACTGCAAACTTTGGTGTCTGCATGCTTATGTCTTTATACTGCGCCTTTTCATACGCTTTCACGAAATCTTCAGCCGAGTTAAAATCCATTGCAGCTCTCTGTTTTGTGCGCATCATCATGCTTATGTACTGATGCACAAATTCATCCACATCCGTTTTCATGTTATCTGCGCATCCATCAGGTACAAATTTCTTTGCAAATTCTTCTTTTATGTCATCTGCCATTCCTTTTATCCGCACATTGTATGAAGTCACCGCTGTTAACACGTTCTCTACAATACTGTATGTTCTGTTTTTATTCTCCGTTATGTCTATTCCATACATGTCAATCATGTCATCCGGCGTAAGGTCTTTTAATGCAGTAAGGCTGTCCCTGTACTTTTCCTCAACCTTTGGCAGCGCAGTCATTATGATAAAACACAGCCTTCTGTCATTTTTATTCCAGTCAGCAAAACGCGCCTTCTGGTAATGCGCTTTTACCGCATCATCATATGACATTGCGGCAGTAAGCTCATTTGCTGCAAGCTTTGGAAGCCCTGACACGGCATAATCGTCAAGGCTTGGCAATGCATCTTTCCATGCGTTCTTTTTCATCTTAATAAACTGGTTTATGAAAAACATGAACATTTCTTTTATCGCAGGCGAGTCTGTAAAGGCAACGCCTAATTCCTGAAGCTGCAGCGGTATCCATTTTTTATTCCGTTTCACATACATATTCATGTCGGCAGTTATGAGGTATTCCTTCACAGTCTGCGGGGTTTCGCGTGGACTTATATAGAAATCACTGCCCGCTCCATTTGCACCCTGAGAGCTTTTTTTTAAATGAAGGCCATCATAAAATGAAAATTTAAGACATATTCCGCTTAATGACATGTCATAAAGGACTTCTGTCACAGGCACGTATATTGTCATGGCTGTCGTTCCGCATTCATATGCCTTTCCCATCTTTTCCCTCAGTCTGCAGAATTCCACATACGACTTCACATCGTCAATATCATAACAGTAAAGTGCATTGTCGCAGTGATACAACGTCTTAAATCCTGCAGCTTTTTCAATGTTATCTGCAGCTTTTTTAAAACCCTTCACGAAATTCCTTATATCGGGATATGTGCGCTCTATGATTCTAAGGCACACCTCGTCATAATCCCCTCTTTTTATGAGCTTTTCATTTAATATGATGTTATCATGTGATATTCCGTATGTTTTGTATCTTTCTATTCTGTCAATAAATTTACTGCAATTTTTGAAATAACATCGGTCTCCGTCCAGGGCTTTTATGTAAATATCCAGATATATGCATATATCGTCCATTCCACATCCTCTTTCTTTGGCATCATGCACAATGTCAGGAATGCACCATTTGGACTGTCCAAGCCCCGGGGTGTTTACTGTTCTTCTCACAATCAGGTCTATCTCGTCCCATGTAAGCTCCATCGCCGCAAGCTGCATTACCAGCCAGCGCATGTTGTACGTGCTTCCATATCTTTTTTCACATTCCGTAATATACACCATTGCCGCATATGTTCTTTCAAAATTATCCGGTATGTACATTTCCTCGCATTCTTCCACGACATATATGAGCATGTCAGCGCGCTTTGCCAGATCAGCCTGATCTTTGATGTAAAAACGCATGAGCTTATACAGCTTCTTAAGTTCAGCTACATTGTATCTGCTCAAACCTTCTTCATCATCCTCGAATATTTTTACAAGTTCAGGCATAAAACCTTGATTTTTAGCCTTTTCCAGCAGTTTCTCTTGTTCTTTTAACATAAAAAATCCTCTTTTCTATCCATGGTCTATATAGAGTATGATATTTTTATTCCGGCAACGGTCATATTTTTCGCTATTCGTACAGAAATGAAAATGTACGAATAACTTTTTGCAGGAACAAAAATCATACTTTCCCAAGATAAAATGGGAGGTGTTGTGATGAAAAAAGAAGAGAAAAAGCCCTTTATAGCAGAAAAAGATGCTGCATCCGCATCAGACTGCATAAAAAGGGAAGCTGTCTGCCTCATAAGAGAAAAACCTGACAGTGGCAGCAGAATCTTCGGACCGTATCCGTTCAGGATTAACATGAATGGCATGGAAGAATACAGAAAACAGTACAGCAAATGGGAAAAACACGATATAGTACTGATGACCGCGACAGCAGTGGCCGCGGTAATGGCAGCCCTTATACTTATTGTTTCCATGTTGACATTTCTGTTTTTCATTAACAGCTCAATAAAAGCAGGCGGCATATGCATGACACTGATGGCCCTGTCGGTTGTCATCCTTGAAGCTGCAAACCACTGCTGCCTGCAGTCAGCGACGGATGCCAGAAAATCCTCTCTACATGACGGAATGGAAGATTTTCTTGATTTTCTGGATGAAACCGATTCAGGCTACGTGGTGTCCGTGGACAAAAAGCATACTGTATGCATTGCGTCGGGATACAAAAGTGTAACCATCCACAAGGTCAACATTGTATATGCAGGAAACAATGATGCAGGCATCTGGTTCTGCTACGCGCCCGGACAGAGAAGGCCGGACGGATTTCTACTGTGCCTGCCCAAGGGGCTTGAGGACTGCTGATGTATTCTGAAGAAAAAGAAAAAGCAGAGAGCAATGTGATTTTATATGGAAAGCCGTTTTTCAGTATAAAATCTGTCATACTTATAGTAGAGCTATGAAGAAAAGGAGATCTAAAAATGAAGTATTATCTATTCGATACCGCTCCGTGGGAGATATTTTACGATATTTCAGCCTGCACAGGCGCTGAAGCCATCAGAAGCTTTGTCCATGCATATCCCGGGATATATTCCCATGTGGAGAGATTTGATCAGAAGCTGCACAGACCTGCAGGACACACGTCGGCGATAGGCGACGGCAGCAGTCTGTATGTGCTGCACACAAAAAACGGAAAGCTTGAAATCTGGCAGGCTGGAGACAGGGTTTTAGACATCACAGGATATGTCATCCCCGGCGCTTATCATATAAGAAGAATAGGTGCATTCATTCCAGATGAGCCGGATATTGCAGTAAAAAAGGACATTCAGGAGAAAATTAATAAATGCCACTTGTAAAAGAAAAATAGGAGAAAACTATGTCAAGAGGTAAAAGTGAGATAGAATTAAAAGTAGAAGAAATGAAGCTGCAAATAAAGACAGATTTGGATATATATATAAAAGGCTGTGTGTCATTGCAGAAAAATGCTGTTAATTATGACAATATGGTACTTGAAAACACAATTCAGCAAATTGAATATCTCAAAAGAGAAGTTGACAGATTGATATAATATGATAGCGGCCGCGTGAACGGCTGGGACAGGTGGCGGACAGCTTATTTGTAAGTTCGAAAGACGCAAGTGTCCCGCTGCCACTCATATACCACTTCCATAGGAGCTATGCACCGCATGGGAGTCGGTAATTCATTCATTCCTTGTAAATTCCTTATTTACATTAACTATTTTGCCTGTTTTGTAGAGAATATGAAATACTTGTTCATCGCAAATAATATTCTCAAGATAAACTCCACAATGAGGACATATGTGAGGTATTTTACTCATAATTTGTTTCTCAAACAATGGATTTCTACAAGAAGAACACTCAAACCAAGATGTCCTGAATGGATCAAATGCAGACATTGGCATAATAAATGATTTATTGTTATATTTAAAATTTTCCATATTGTTTTACTTCTCTAAATTTCAGTACTTTTTTGTTTATAAAAATAGCTGCGACTATCTCATTTCTTAAAGTTCAATTTATCGTTCCAATTTCCTCTTCGCTGAAAATCTCGTCTGCATCAACACAATTTATTTCTATTATTTCTCCATTATTTTGCTTTATCGAGAATGTCTTTTTGTTTGAGTTTACTTTATATAGTGTGCCTATAAAACACTTTCCATTTCTCAAAACTTTACACTTTTGTCCAATGTAAATTGTATAATTAAAGTCACTGTCTGAGCAATAATTAATAAAGCTTTCTCCGTTTATGAAGAATGTATCTACACTTCTGACCATATATTCTGTTTCTCCTTAACTTGTTATTTAATCAGTGAATCCTCTGTTTTTTCAAATAAATACAACGTTATGAATATGCGACACCGCATGGAAACGCTTATTGATAACAGCTTTCTCATATTCAGTTGGCCTTAAAATTAACTGTACTGTATGCATCTGACACCTTATTTTATATAAAGAGTATGATAGATTTGATTTTTGCGGATGCCTTTCCATATAAGATAAGAGTCCTTTTATTCCACGGCTGAAGCGGTGGGCTTTCAGAACGCTATATTTTTGTAAAGCAGATGTCCATGTCCTTCCGGTACACTCCAACCGGCAGCTCCCTGTCGTCAAGCACCTCAGCGAGCACTGCGCCATCTTTTATATACGCCGCCTCTGCATCCTCGTGCATTAGAATATAATCCATTGCTTTTTCTCCTTTGTCCTCGTTTTTCTGCAAAGAGTATGTTTTATTTTTTGTCTACATCCGGCACTTGGACATGTCTTTCATTTTGTGGTACAATGCCTGTGTACATATTATGCGAAATTCTTATATGGAAAGCCATTCGCGGTTTTTCAATCTGTCATACTATATGTAGAAAAGGAAAACAATATGAAACCAGATGCAGCATCAGCCTGCATTACTATATGGATTAACAGGGAAAGGATTAACCGGGCGCACAAGTGAACTTATATAGAAAGCCCGGAAGGAGGAACGAATTATGGTACTACATTATGTATTAGGAACTATTAGATTTATATTTGCAGTGTTTTTTTATATATTAAAATTGCCATACTGTATACTTATGTCGCTTTTAAAGGCTGCAAACCTGTATCTTGCTTTTACCGCCGTTTTGATGTCCAAAATCATACCCGTGCTCGTATCTTTATTTTATTATCTGATCATATATGCCCCAGGCTACGTCGGATACGACATTAACCAGGACAAACATTTCGGTCCTTCCCTTAAATATACATGGGAAGCCATAAAAAGCGGATACCTGATTGACAGTTTCACCATGAAAGCTCCACTCTGCGGCATGCCGGTCGGTGTATTCTGCCTGCTGATATTCGCTGGTTCATTTATCTTTTTAAACATAGGATTCATCATGATTTACAAAAACACTCCTAAGCAGTTTATGAAAAAGGTAAAGGAAAGTGAACAGGAGTGTACCCTTCGTGAAATCTGGGGCTCTGAGGGCATAAAAAACGCCATCGCATACATGAAAGCCGGAAAAATCAATAAGTATTAAGAAGAACGCAAAAAGAAAAAGACACGCGCGACGAGCATTACGTCGGTACGTGTCCTTTTTTTATGTCAAATAGGAAACAGCCGGTGTCATCAGCCGTTCCTCTCCTGTTTTTCTTATACAGTATTTCTTACTTTTAGTATGTAATATTTTTATTTTTCGGATGAAGGGCAATGAGGATGACCTGAGAAGCGATGAAGAACATCAGAATAGATCCGGGCGATATAAGAGGCATGGAGATGCACGCTGAAGCATTGTGTATATATAAGAGTACATATTGAAAGAATGTGTATATAAAGATATACCTATGAGAAAACTGAGAGAAAGATAAGACTGCGCCTGCGGCTTACGAAAACGCTTGTGTATATTATGCTATACACATTGCTATATTCCCACCATTTATAGAAAACCAGAGCTATACCGGCGAGGAATCCAGGAGAAAGAAGCGGCTGGCATATACACATTCTGCTATACACATCTGATTGTGTACATAAGCTATACACATTAGGCTGCTGTTTAGGCATAATGTCGGGATATATGTTTCATTTGTGTATATTAAGTTATACGCTTTTTGTTTTCATTGTGTATATAATGCTATACGAGTTTCAGAGAGGATGCGCGGAAGAACAAGGGAATTTTCCGAGAACGGCAGGCTTGGCGCGTACATATTGTGTATATTAAGCTATACACGCTTATAATGACTGTGTATATAATGTTATACATATACGGCCTATATGGGGCGCGTAAGGGCGTCTGTACGCGATTGTGTATATTAAGGCATACACATTTACATGCGGTGGGTTTAAGTTGTGTATAACAGCTATACACGTTTTTAAAGTGCCTGATTTTGATTGTGTATATAAGCTATACACACTTTTAATGAGCGGATGCGGGCTTACATACGGCGTATTGGTTACATAGCGGTTAGATTGTGTATACTAGCTATACACATTTATTCTATTTACGGCGATATTGTGTATATAAGCTATACACGTTTTCTATATGACGGCAGCAGGCTTGCGGCGGTGGTTGCGAAGTTGTGTATATTAATCTATACACTTTCTGTACTGCTCTCCTATTATTCTGTGTATATTATGGCGATTATCGAGCATTCTGGTCTCTGCGATAGCAGAAAGCGGGAGAGCGCAGCCGAGGAAGTGTGGGAGTGAACGGAAGAAGCGTGGTGAGCAGCAGTGGGGATTACAGGTGGTGATGAAGTGCAGAAACTGTAGGAAGCCTTATAAACACTGGGCTTGCGGGCTATATGCTAAACTGTAGGAACTGTAGGAAACTGTAGTGTTTTATACGCTGATGTGGGGTGAGTGGCTTGCTTTTATATGTGAAGAAGCGGCGATATGACGCGAATTGAGTCGGAAGTGCGCGGAGATACCGTGGGTGGCATGTGGCACTTTGGACGCGTGTGCCCGCAATAATATACGTCTATATCCTCTGATTACGGGTATTTCGGGCGTTATGCTGTGTAAAACTCTGGATGGGCGGCTGGCTGAAATCGGGCGAATGGCTTACACCGGCAGATTTTGGCTGAATTTAAGAGAGAAAGCCGGAAGGGCGATGAAACAATGGGGCGTGCTGGCCAGTGACAACTGAGTGGCCTGCGCTAGGCTTTGATTGATGTTTTTTGTTGTGGAGGTCGCCGGATACAAAGTCGTGACGTCGTGGATTAATATTTATTTTTGCGACAATACATAAACGTAGTACGACCTGTCGCAAAATGTTATCTTTCTCATTAACTTCCAATAAAAAAAGCCAGCCATTTCCGGCTGACCTTTTTTGTCTTAATTCAAAATTTCTTCAATAGTATCATTAATGAGTTTCCGTCTCTTTGCGCTATCCTCAGAAGCCTTCTTTTCAGCCTGCTCACGTTCAAGCTGTTCTTCCTCATCCCGTTCTTCAGCTTCAGCCCTCTCATATGCCTCTTCGAGATAGTCATATTTCCTTATCATGTCATCTATGTGCTTTCTCTTTTTTCTTTCCTCATCAAGCTTTTCTGTGAGCTGTCTGTTGATTTCACTTAAATCCGGGATCTGGCTTTCAAGCTCCCTGCATCTGGCTTCGAGCTCCTTGTTCTTTTTATCAAGCTCTTTGTTTTTGTCGTCAAGCTCATCTATCTTCTGTACGTTACGGGCCGCAGTCGCAAACACATCTTCGATTCCATCTTCGTCGTGAGACTGCACCATGCTGTGGACTCTGTCGATTAAATCCATCTGGTCCATTTTTTCTTTGATTTCTTTTGACATACGCTCAATGTCTTCTTCCATTTTTTTTCGCTTAAAATCATTTATCTTAAGAGAGCGGCATGAATTTCCATGTCTTGTCTTCTCAAGCTCGACTCCATGCTGCCTGCATATATTTGAGACGAGACGTCTCTCAACCGCTGAAAATGGAATTTTTGCATTGTTAAACCTGTCTTCTGGGCTGTCAAGATCCGGTCTTTCATATCCAAGTTCCGCGAGTGCCTGTGTCTGATTGATTTTTTTACCTTCATCAGTTTCAACAAACCAGACTCTTCTGATATGAGCATGAATGTTGGTCTCTTCCATATGAATGGCCGCGTCAAGTATATGACAGTTTTTACCATAAATGTTTTCAAACTTTTTGATATAATCCCTTATAATGCTCTCGAAGGTCTTTGCGTCCGTATATTTATCATGCTTATTTCCTATCTGTATGATAATTTCTTCCGGACGGGTTATCCTGCTTTGGTAAACATCTTCCATCGTCCTGTTTCTTTCTCCGTGTCTGAAATTTTCATTTCGCCTGTTCTGTGCCTCTACCGCCTTTGAAAAATTCTTTTTATAATATTCATACTCCTGTTCTCTGAATGAGATGTTATCATCTTCCTTGCCTATATAAATATTGTCTTTTACCTTTGTCGGATCAATATGCGGTGCATATTTTATATAATCAAACTGGCGGTCTGCATGATTGGCGCTTCCTTTCTGCCTTTCGCTATGTACTGATAGTCTCATATCCTTAATTCCTCCCTGATATAAAATTCTCTTAAATCATCTAACCTCAGACATCCAAGCTGTCCATATTTTGGAGTGCCCATGCCGCAGTCAATTGCTATGGCTTTTTTGCAATACGATATAAGCGGAATATCTTTTTTATTGATTCGTCCATAATAAAGCCTCGGAGTCGGAGTGTGTCCAAAAATAATTCGGTATCCTTCAAAACCCTTTTCTTTATGTGGACAATTTGCAAAATCTCTGTCCCATGTAGCGTCTTCAATATCAAAAACAAATGCATCCTTGTACAGCAGGATGCTTTTTCTATTCAGCCATCCGGCATGCGTCAGGTAAAATTTTCTATTGTTAACCTTTACATCAGGAATTACAACAGGACAATTTTTAAGATATTCAAGCATTTTATCCTTTTCTGCACTGCCCAGCTCATTAAAGCTATCCAGTGTCATCATTCCTCCGTTATAAAACCACAGGTCATAATCATGGCTTAGTCCTGTCCTTAACGCATCCAACATCATATGTTCGTGATTTCCTATTAATAGCGTAATGTTTGGCTTTGACATTACATACTTTATTATTTCTATCCCATCAGGCCCGCGGTCTATAACGTCGCCTAATACATACATCTGGTCATTGTCTGAAAAGCATATCTTTTTTAGCATCTTATAGAATGCGCCTGCCTGACCGTGAATATCACTCATTACGTATATCATCTCTTAGCCTCCTTTGACATAAGTATGATTTTTGTTTACCTATTGACGCAAAATAATAAAAAACAGCCCTGTTTGAAACAGGACTGTCTGTATGCATTTGCTAGACATCAACGTCTGCATTTTTTTCTGCATCTCTTCGATATATATACTGATAAATCATGTCATGTTTTTCCTCGTCATATCCTATGATTCGTGAAATTTCCTGCACCTTAAAATCCTGAAGATAAACAATCGTTTCAAAAGATTTAAGCATGCGTTTAGCTTGATCCATATCCCTTGCCCAGCCTCGCATTGCAAGATCTGCCATTTTATTGATAGTTTCTGTTGATGAAGGGCTGTGTACCGTAATTGCTGTGCGGCATCCTGAGTTGGAGAGGGTAATAGCAGAACATATTTCAGCACCTTTTGCTTCACCAATTACAAAAACATTTACACCTGCAACCAGCGCCATCTGTCCAAGCTTTTCAAGCGTCACGGCCTGTTCATTCTTCTTCTGTGAAGGATTAGTGACAACATGCTCAAACATAACACCTTTTTTGTATGTAAAAAGCTCATCGCTTTCCTGTATTACCAGAATTTCAGCAGACTGCTCATATGCTTCTTCTATAAACCAGTTAAGAGCGACTGTCTTTCCGCTTCCCGGCGGTCCAGCAAACACAACGCCACGACTGTTTTTGCCACAATCAAGAAGATAGTCCCTTATTTTTTCATCCATCATCCCGGCTTTAATCAAATCATTACCAAGCATTTTATGTCTTGCAACTTTTCTTATATACAGGCTTGGCAAGCCGGATGAATTAATATACGCAGATGTATACGAGACTCGAAGAATATAATTTTCATCATGTTCATCGGTCACGACCTGTGTTGGAAGGCTCGTGTCAATACCATTTTTAAGAATGACACTGCCCATAAATCTCATATAATCATTTACATCCACAAACGTAATATTAGAAAGGTATGCTTTTCCGTGAATTCTGGCTCTGATTGAATCCGGAGCCGTTATCTTGATATCTGTTACCTTTGGATCGTCAATAAGATCCTGAACCACATACATTTCAAAAAGAGCCTTTTCAATACGTTTGAGCATTGTTGATACATCTTCTTTAGGAAGTCTGTGCTTTCTTACATAATTTGTGTTTATGTATTCTTCCACACTTGACATAAAAAGTTCTTTTTGAATATTTCCTAATAGAACTCCGGTGTATTCGTTATACTCAGTGCCTGTTACATAATTACTCATAATTTCAGCAAATATTTTTATAAACTCATCATATGGAGTAATGGTACATGTCTGCATATCTTTAGACTTTAAGTCATAAATAAGAGGAATGTCATCCGCAGGGTCATACAGCTTATCTCTAACATAAGTGTCAATACTGTTAAGAAACGGTCTTTCCTTTGAACATTCGTCTAAATACACCTTCTGATATCTCAAATCTGCTTCATGCTTATATATTTCCTCTTCCGAATATTTGACATTCGCAATTTCATCTGGTACTACAAGATTTCCCGTTGTCGGCCCTGTCTCATAATCTTTCTTTATGTTTTCATTTAACTGATTATAGAACTCCTTAATGTCAGGAACCTCCCTGTAATATCTGAGAACTGCCTTCAGCATAATATAATCGCCTTCGATAGTTGAAGCAATTGAGAGAATATCACACGGATTTTTTTTATTTTCATTTTTAAAATACAATTCAGCTGCCTGACATAATGCCCTTCTTCCATTCATCGAATTATGAAGCGACATTATACATACATATTTTGCGTTATTATCAATACTTCGGTCTGGGATGATTGACGCAATCTGTCTGTATGTATTGCCTTTTGCAAAAGTCATCAATTCAAATTCCACTCTTTCCTTAGAATTATCAAATTGCGCAGTGCTTTTTTCAAAATCCTCAAGTGAATCAATATCATTTATTATATACACCTTTACAGGTTTTTTATTTGTTGGTTTTGTTATATCCATAAAACACCTCTGACAAACCCTGCGTGAGCTCTCATAATCATAACCACAAGAATGAGTCACTTATGGGCAAATACTTATCTTTCTATAATTTGCATATTTTTCACAAAAAAAGGCTGTCTTTCGACAGCCTTTTTATTAACTGGCGGCTAAAACTTGTGACTTTAGTCATGAGATGAGCCGCCTTTATTATTAAGTTAGCATTGTCTATATCATCAGATCATTGTGCATCTGTATTATTGGCACCGTTAGTCAGCGTATATGTTCTGCCTCCAAGATTTGTAATGGTAACTGTATATTCTCCGACTGCTGAAGCGTCATAATTAAGTACAATACTTCCCTCAGCTCCTTCTGTCGCAGTAAATTCCTTTCCATTAGGATCGGTAACTGTCATTGTTGCTGTAGTTGGTGTTGTTCCCTCTGGTGCTACGCCAAGAGTTACCGTTAAGGTTTTGTTTCCAAGCTCATTGCTTGCAATGAAAAATGCCTCATTTTTCTGTTCTCCGGAATTCTCGTCATTTTCGTTTTCCTCTGGATTGTTATTCAACACATTAAAATCTGTCTTTTTATCATATTTATCACCAATTACATATCTAAACATTCCTTCTCCGTCCAAACAGTAATACCCGGTGTTAAACCACTCTGGTATGTTTACCTTGATTATGTTTGTTGACAAAAACGTGTAATCATTTGAGACATAATCTTGATATGAAGCAAATGCTCTTACATCAGATTTAAAATTCATATTAGTAACTTCTGTTCCGCCGTACACTTTGCATTTAAAGGTCTTGTCTGCAGGAAGTCCATATATTGAACCACATCTCGAAATATTATCTTCTCTTATAGGCTGTCCACCAATTTCGTCTAAAATGACACTGTCCTGAGAGAAATTAAGCAGCTTTGATGTGTCATGATTCGGATAAACAAACTTAGAATCTTCGCTTACCTCAAATTTATATCTTCCGGATTTTGTCTTTTTTAATCCAGACACACCAACCGTTTTCCCAAGGTCTTCATATCTTTCAAAATTAAATTCTTCTGCAAGTTCCTCTGTCGAGTAATATATGAGCACATCTCCATCATACATGGTTGGTATCTTTTTATAGTCCTCCGTATACCACATTGCACGGTCGGTCTCCGCATCAGGGTCTACGCTTGTTGTTGTGCTTCCTTCATCATATGTTGCATTTCCGAAATATATCTTTTTCGGAACATTATTATGAACAACATAATATCCTCCGTCATCCAGTCCTTTGACCACCTTCTTTATGTCAAATGTCTGTTCTTCTTTTTCCGTTGTTTTTTCTTCCAGTCCCGCGCAGCCTGTAAGCATAGACATACCAATCACCGACACCAAAAGCCCTGACAGTACTCTTTTTGCCTTATTTATCTTCAATTCAATATTCTCCTTTCCTGTAATGCAGCTATAGTATGATTTTTGTTTCTATCAAATTTGCACGATCTGACAATATCTGCTATACTTAATGGTAGAAGATGATTGGTGCAAGTGCATTGTCCATGTTGTCCATTTTATCTATATTGTCCAATTTATATATATTGTATTATTGTCTTAATCTGCACAATTTAATTATTTTATATAATTATTCATATTATTCTCGTTATTCTAAATGCATATGTTAAGCAAATTGTGCTATCATGATTATTTCACATAATTATACGAACTAATTTTATATAGCATGTTTCCATCGTTATATTTATATTATACATACATTCTTTAGTATCTATTGTGTAAATATATTTTATATAATATGCGTATATAATTAGATACACATATTTTATTTCATTTATATATATTGTGTATTTAATTGTTCAAATATAGTCTAATAATATAGAATTATATATATGCTCAAATATCCTTATTTATATAACAGAATTGATATGTTTGATATATTTAACGAAGTTAATGAATTTGGTTTATCTAGCAAAACATATATACTCTATAAATTCATTATGCTTATTAAAACCAATATAGAAAATAAATTCAAAATGGTATATAAATTAAACAGTATTTACAGTTTCTATAAAATACACAAAATGGATTAGAAAAATAAAATACACAATAGACATATAAAAAATAATCTGATACAATGTATTAAACACAATATAAAAAACAAACAGAACGAACAAAATGAATTAATATAACGAAACGAGGACATAAAAATGAATGTATTGATGTTTGCAAATCAAAAAGGCGGTGCCGGAAAGACAACAACAGCTCAGGAAACTGCCTATCTTTTATCTAAATCAAATACTGTGCTGCTGATAGATCTTGATGGACAGCGCAATCTCACAACAAATCTTGAACCCGAAGAAACAGAATGGAAAAACACAATTTATGACCTTTTCATGGAGACGGAAGAGCTATCAGACTGCATATATGAGGTCAGAAAAAACATTGATATAATACCGGGCCACAGAAAAATCCTTTCACAGTATTTCATTTCTCCAGAAGATATATATAAGCTAAAGAAAATTGTAGATGAAATAAAAACATATGAAGTATACGACTACATTCTGATAGATGTTGGTCCAGAGGGAGGACAGCTCATGACAATGGCGATGGTTGCTTCAGATTATATTGTTGCATTAGCCGAACCTGGCAAAAACTCATATCAGGGACTTTTACAGATGGCAAAGGACTTAGACAGCTGCCAGAACATCATAAACAGCTTCAAGACAAAGGTAATTGGCATCTTAATTACGCAGGCAAAACTGAACACTAACATAATAAGAAACAGTAAAGAAAGACTTCAGGCATTGGCTGAAGTCCTTGGAACCAGCGTGTTTAATTCAATAATAAGGGAATCGACCATCGTAAAAGAGGCTATAGAGTTCAATCAGTTTCTGACAGAGTATGCACCAGATTCAAATGTGGCTGATGATTATGCCCGCTATGGAAAAGAGCTTGTTAAAAGACTTAAGGAGGCGAATAAATAATGTCATCTAATTTCAGTAAAAAACTCAAAGCAAAAAAAACAAGTGACACTGATATTAAGAATATCCGTGAAGAGCTTAAGAATGTCCCTGACAACGGTATACTTGAAGATATTAAAGCACCTTATGAAACTGCGGATAAAAAAGAAGAAGATACATCAGATATTGTCAAAGACAAGCCTGTTGATGTAGCAGAAAAGGAAAAACAGTCTGAAATCATCAAAAATGACACAATAGAAGCTGTTGATATTTCTGCAACAACAGAATCTTCACCTGTCATTTCAGAAGAATCTTATACAGAAGAACTTGAATCTAACAAAACTGTATCGTATGATAAAGCACCATACCCAGATGAGCCTTACACAAGCAGTGAATCAGGCAGCATGTTCTGGAACTGCCGCCTCAGTCAGGATCTAGTTGATAAATTGGAATATAACATTTTCATACACGACAGCTCTATCAAAGAGTTTATGAATACAATAATAATGGAAGAGAAACATTTCTATGACAGATACAGCAGTATGATAACAACAGATATTATCAAGAAAAACCTTAAAAACCGCTATATTTACGACAATAACAAGGTTAAAAAGGGATTCACTCTGTATCCTGAATGCAAGGCCGTTCTTGAAATTTATCCTAAAAAATATGGCATGACAATGACCGCTTTTATTGAACACATAATAAATAAATACTGCGAATGACGCACCAAAAAAAGAGAGGCCCCGTAACCTCTCTTCTTTTATGCGCTGAGTTCCTTGGCCTTGGCCCTTAGAGCCTCAGCAAGTGATGTACGAATTTCGTCTTCCTCCCAGACTTCCTGTGAGACAAAATCAACCTGCGGTGTAACCTTGCCGTTGAATTTATTCTCTCCAAGGGTTCCAACCATTTCAAGGCGGTTAAAATCCTTGTTTTTCTTGAAGAATTCAGCCTGATTAAAGGATATGGCTTCAAATCCCTTGCAGACAATCTTGACGATGTCTTTCTTGCCTCCCATGAATCTTATAAAGCCATCTGACTGTGGAAGAGCTACAACATTTTTAATACGAAACACTGGCTTCGGATTGCCTTTGCCGAATGGCTCATATTTGTTCTGTTCCTCCACATATGCCTTGACCAGTGAAGCTTCAATCTCAAAGTCTACGCTTTCAGCAGCCTTTGCTGAATCAAAGAAATCTGACCTTTCAATCAGTTTTTCCCTGAAATCATCAAGTTTATCTGCTTCGATGGTAAGACCGGCTGCACCGTCATGTCCTCCATAGCAGTAGATATACTCACCGTCATGTCCTTCATAGCGGTAGATATACTCGCTAACCTTATCCAGATTAGCTTTAAGCTTATATCCCTCCGGAGCTCGTCCTGAGCCTTTGAGAAAGCCGCCTTCTATGTCTGTAAAGACAACAACAGGAACGTTGAAGTCTTCACATATCCTGCCTGCGACAATACCTATAATACCCTCCAGAAGTCCTGGAATGTAAATGGTAATAGGATACTTGTCTGCAAGATGTTCATCCGCAATGATTTTCATTGCATCCTCAACACCTTTTCGGGAAAGCTCTTTCCTCTTATTGTTGTTGCCCTCGATCCACGAAGCTGTCTTCATTGCCTGTGGATATGGGCCGTTAAAGCTCATGTACTTAACTGCGAGCATTCCACCATCATCATGAAGGCGGGAGAGCGCATTAAGCGCAGGGCCAAGCTTGTAACCTATGCCGTCAGCACTGCAGTTTTCAAGCAGTCCCATTATCTCTGCAAGTGCATACATGCCAGTAGTGCAGTAGTAAGGATATATAAGCTTTTTAAGCCCATCCTTCACTATCACATAGTTCTCCTCGACAAGATCCATGACATCACAGACTGTCGCAACCGCGGCCATAACCTGATATTTGCCAAGAATTTTCTTGTCGTTTTTGAACATTCTCTGGCACAGTTTGTACGCAATGCCCGCACCACAGTAGCCGTTAAAATCAGCGGATCCCGGGATTGCATTAGGATCAATGATTATATCAGCTTCAGGATACTGGACCTCTCCATCATTCACATATGCAAGATGGTGGTCAGTGACAATAACTGTCAGACCTTTCTCCTTTGCACGTTTTACCTGTTCAATGGCCGCAATTCCATTGTCGCAGGTGATAATGACACCACTGTTGATTTCCTCAATCATGCGGTTATTCATTCCATATCCCTCTGAAAATCTCTTTGGTATGCGGTATGAAACGTCAGTAAAGCCTGCTTCTTTTGCCATTGTTACGAGTTCAAGTGTACTCATGATGCCATCCACATCATAATCGCCTATAATATGGATAGGAGTGTCCTTGCTTAAACTGTTAAGCAGCTCAACAGTCTCATCCAATCCATCAATCCGGAAATCATCATTTCTTGACCGGATAAACCATTCATTCACGTCCTGAAGGCTGTTTACCTTCATGTTGTTACAAAAGAATTTTTCCAAATCCTTTATCTCCATTCTGTTTCCTCCATTCTGTTTTTTATTATTCACTTTTTCTTTTCTTTTTTCTCCTTTTATCAGTCTATCTATTATAAGAATGATTTTTTTATTTTAAACGAATGGCCTTCCATATAAGTCATTCTATGTATCTGGCAATTTACAAAAAAAAGAGCACCCAACTCGGGTGCCCTGACATCTGTTAATTGTCATTTTCTCTAAGTTCTGCAAGCTCACATTGACTTAACGTCTGTCCCTGCTCAGTAAAGCTCGCACGCTTTCGCTGTATTATCATTCTGTTTGTGTCTGTGTTGCCACATTCTGGACATATCCATCCTAAAATACCTGTTTTTTTGTCTGTAACAATGTTCATTCTGCCTTCATATCCGCAGTCTGTGCATTTATCGGCTTTATTATCAAACGTAACAGATATCCCCATATCATATATCTCCTTTATAATAGCGTTAGAGTTATCGCCGTTACAAAGGACTTCTGAGTCCAATTGATACATACTATGTACCGGTATCTGTTCCTGAATGAGTTTGCATCTTGCTAGAGCCTCCGACACATCATCATCATTAGCCGCCGCCCCTCTGACACCTCCTGTTATATATCCTTTGTCGGTTATTCCGGGAACTTCTCCAAATCTCACTTTTAAGGCCTCAGTAAAAGCTGTAACTGTATCACAATCATAAGTTTCTGCAATTTTGTAGCCTATATTATCAGATATGGTCCACTCTTCAAGCCTGTCATTAATATGCTTGATTATTTTCACTGCGAACTTCATCCCTTTTTCACCGTTGCATCCTTCTTTTCTAATCACCATGCATGTCTCATTCATACCTGCAATTCCAAGAAGAAGAGAAGAGTGGCTGCTGTCACATAAAACGTTATCAATAGGTTTGTCACAGTCCAAAACATCTAGTCCGCCGTTCTGCCACATTATTGAAGACGAGTTCGATGACACCCCTAAAAGTCTGTCATGCCACGTTTTAAGAGCTAGATGACATGTTGTAAGTCTTTTATCAAGTATATCCCAAAATTTCTTTGTGTCTCCACCAGCTGATAATGCCACATCTACAAGATTAATAGTTGCTCTTCCCTGTGAAAACCATCCCTTATGGGTTTGACTGTTCGCTATCTGCTTCTCTGAAATGAGGTCTATAAATGGGTGTATATTGGTGATATTCATTACGGTTTCTGTTAAATGCCAGTAATTGGAGCCATTTGCGTTGTTGTCATCCGTTAATATATAAATATACCTGTTTGGAATATAAGACATATTTTTCTGTTTATCTGCGGCTTCCTGATTTAGAAACTCTTCTGTCATCATAATAAAGTTTTGCCTGTTATTCTCTTCATCTGCATCATTCAGATTAATCACTGTGGATATTTTATGCCCTTTCTCATTTGTTTCAATGTTTATAATGTCTCTTAAGAGTCTAACGCCAAATGAGAGTTCTTTCTGTAATGTTTCACTGTCTTTGCCTGCCTCATTGCTCTGAGCCCTCAAAAATGCTGCCAATGGAGCTATTGAGAAAGCAAGGCTTCCATACTGGATGTCAAACGCATGTACAATAACATACGCTGTCACCCTGCATGCATCAACGAAATTGTCAGGGTTCTGAATGTTACCTGATATGAAGCAGCCCTTATTAAAGACTTTGCCTAAATCTATATAACTGTCGCATATCATGCTCTCTGCGAAATGGCAGGCTCCATGAAAGTAAAGCAGTCCATCCTCCTGAGCTTCTGATATGAATCCCGGTAAAAGATGTCTCCACGCAATATCATAAGCAACCTTATCTGAGAATTCCTTTTGCCTGCACTTGCCAAGGTTATTGTTTTCCGTTAAAGATAAGACATTACTGTCCATGTTGGTTAACTGCCTAAGCTTTTTGTGCTCGTAACGATAGGCCATATAATGCTGCGCTACCTCATATGCTGCACACTGCATTATTCCCATCTCGACAAAATCCTGTATTTCCTCTATCGTTGGAACATCAGGCATATTCTGGCATCTCAGTTCTACGCGATCCGCAATGACATCCATCTGATGCCTCGTCAGCTTTACATCATCCGGAACGGTATCGTTAGCTTTTGAGACTGCAGCTATAATCTTAGAACTGTTGAACCCCTCCTCGAGCCCATTTCTCTTTATAATGTTCACTAAGTATCCTCCTCACAAGATTTTCATGGATTATTCCATGGTTTTCTATGAGTATGATTTTTGTTTTAAATCACAGCGTTCCGCCTGTCATCAGCCACCGGGGACTGGTACTAACCCTGTCAAATCACGTCTTTTCCTAGCTGCATGCATCTTGGATATTCGCTCGCGCGATGTGCATAGCACATATAATACTTTATGGTCTGAATTTTTGGAGCAGACGCATTTAAAACGATGAATAGCTCCTAAAGCCCTGAATTTATTGGACTTTATTATGCCATCCACTATTTTTTTGCGAAGATAGAGGGCATTTGACACAATAGCATCTCTTGCCTTTGCCCTTATTTTTGATGATTCGTTTGCTTTGATGTCACGTCTGATTGTAGATATGCCGACTTTAAGTATAACAGCAATTTCCTTAGCGGACTTTCCTGCATGATAATAGTGGTTGACCATTGCACGTCTTGCATTGACCTCATCTTTTTTCTTTGCTTTTCCCTGCTCATTTAATTTTTTCTCATAATATGCCCTATTTATCTCCCGTTTTGTTTTTTTTTCAACAGCCTTTTTATGTGTATTAAAACTGTCGTATTCCTCTTCACTGATGCCCGTTTTTGCACAGAATACAGCTGTTGTCATCTTATATCCGTTTTTATCTGCATATTTCTTGGCAGATTTAGTTGCTTTTTCTGTCTCTCTTGCACTTAAGGGCTCTGAAAAATGACTGTTTAATGACATTGTCATTTCTAAAGCTTTTTCATTTCCGAAAAGAAGGCATGCGTAATAACGGTACACAAAAAGGATAATCTCTCTATGTCCCGTCTGTTCCGGTTCATTGTATACATGCTGTTTGATTAATGCAGCTCGTTTTTTGTACATTTTAAAATACGGATCGTTTATATTTTCAGTTAAATACTCAGCACCGTCATTTTCCAATGCACTGTCATAAAAAAATGTTGCCTGCTGGCTTTCGTTGCGTTCATTAGACTTATCTGGTGTATAGTATTTGCGTATAAACTTATCAGCTTCGTGATAGTATTTTGTATTCTTAGGCAGTGGAATGCTATTCTGTTTTGCCAAATCCCTGCAAAATTCAAGCTGCTTTTCGCTTGCCTTGCCATATTTTGCATGTCTGTATTTTATGTAATTATTTTTTATGTACTTTTCAATTTCTCTTTTATATGTAACAGGTGTATTATCACCAAAAAAATCCTGCATATTATCAATAAGCTGAAACTGCCTGTCAGACGCGTCTTTTCTGCCACGCATAAAAATATCAATTTCATCAAGCGTGTAAGAAAAGTCAGGATTTGAATATATCACGTTAACCTGCATCTTGCATTTTGTGTTGAATGAGCCCGGGACACGTAGAATTCTTGCTGTATCACCCGCGATTCCTTCGTCGGCATAAAAATCTTTAAGCTTATCATTAAGCTTTTTGTTGATTCTTTTCCATCTTTTAGCTGCGTTTATAGACACTTTATTCTTCGAATCTGTGTTACGGCCTGATATAAGCTTCCATAATAAGTAAAAGCCTCGTCCTGAAAAGATTACAACAGTAGGATATGGGATTTCGTCATCAAACATCATTTTTATATACGCATAGACTTCCTCTGCTGACATTTTTGCAAATTTAGAGTTTTTATGAAATACATCAAGGTCTGCAAAACACCAGTTTAATGAGTCTACATTCTTCTGATTTCTATTTGTAGCTCCCCTTTTCATTGGATTGATTGAAAAAAACATGTCTTCATCATGATAAATAGGCATGTTGTTAATAGTCCTCGCTGGTCTCATCCAATTTTTAAAATAATCTTTTGCAAAACACGCTCTTGATACACTAAGTGTATCGTTATCATTGTAGTATTGTGTATAAAATTTTTCATTTAGCTGTGTTGTCTCTGTAAATTTACTCATATGTACCTCTTTTTTAATAAATTTTAAAAAATGTGTTGACATTTAATACACAAAATGCTAAACTCGTTTCAGAGCGGTGGTATACGTATATACGAGTTCTAGTGACTTTTCCGACGAATGGCGGCGGATATGTGTATTAAGCTGTTTGGAGCTGACCAGTGTTTTGGCAGCGAGGTGCACGATCTGGTGCACCGGCGATATAAATCGCTTAGTGAGATGGCGTTAGGCCTACTCTATGGTGTCTTCAGAAGAATACAAAGACAAATGGGTGGTTTGGCATCAGTATTATTCTGAAACTAATATCCCGTTGGAAGCAGGATATTGTAAAAAGGGCGGAATGCCCTTTTTTTGTTGTCTAAAAAGAGTATGTTTTTTATTTCGTCCCAATTGACACATTCATGTGAACTTTTTGTTTTTGTTATGTGATAAGAGTATGTCAGATTTGAATTTCAGAAATTGGCTTCTATATAAGTAGAGAATGCATAAAAGGCTCATATTTGTTGTTTTGGCTTATATTTTGTCATAATACAAGATTGTTAACCTATCCTTTATTAAAGTTAACAATCTTGTAAAAACATAACCGAGTTTCATTTTGTTCCTTTTATCATATACATCTATATATAAATTTAATTGTGGACAACAACAAAATTGTTTGTTTATTTAGAGTCGCTTAAAACCCTTGTAATATCAGGTTTTTTATAAAATAAAAGGAATGATTTGAAACTACAAAGGAATGAAAAGATACTTCAAACTCCCTTTTTGATGTGTTGAAAGGAACAAAATGAAACACCAGTGGTCTGAATCAGGGTTTTACAGGTCTCAATCAGGGGCTTGTTTGTCGATAAAAGGAACTGATTGAAACTATAAGTTTCATCTTGTTCCTTTTTGAGTCAATAAAAGGAACGAAATGAAACCTTATCAAGTAGAAAAAGCGCTCCAAATGAATCATGCACTTATGTGGCAGCTTCCTAAAAATGTGTTTACGAGACTGTCAGCTTAAATATCTGGCTGATGTGACAAAATGTCTCCATATCATCATTTCTGGTTTCAAATAGTGTCTTTTATTTTGTCAAAACATTGTATTGTATGGCATATATTGCGTTTTTTATGATAAAGTTATATGCGATAAAAGGAACAAAGTGAAACCAGCAGTTTCAAATAGTGTCTTTTATTTATGAAAGAGAGAACAAAATGAAACTTATAGTTTCAAATAGGGTTTTTTATCGCAGAAAAAGAGAACAAAATGAGACTAATAGTTTCATACAGGGGCTTTTGGAATGATAAAGGGAACAAAATGAAACTAACGGTTCTGCAATAATGTCTTTCAAGGTTGATGTAATAAGCCTGCTGGTCCGACAGTTCTTTGATGGTGTCTAAATTGTTTCTGTCAGTGTCTTTTGAAGATGATAAAAGGAACAAAATGAAACTTTATTTAGTGGTTTAAGTATATAGAAATCGGTTTTTTATCAATAAAAGACCCTGTTTGAAACTAGATTGCCAAAAAAATCAATTAAAAGGAACAAAATGAAACTTACAGTTTCAAATAGGGTTGATTTAATATGCCAAGTGTGTAACAATTCGGGATAAGAGAAAAGGAGAAGACCAATGGGAAAGACTGTATATACGGATGACGATCTTATTTTAAAAAAATCAAACGCCCTGTTAAATGCAAAGTTCAAAGCGAGCGATATGGAAAACGATATTATGAATATCGCCATGACGCGAATTGAATCTGCCAAGATAAATGACAAAGACTTTCTTGTAGCGCGCTTGTATCCGGCAGACATTAATACTTTTGTACATAAGGGTAAGAATATTTACAGGGAATTAAAGACAGCAGCAAAGCTGCTTACGGGGCATACTATGCTTATAGAGACTCCGGATGCCGAAAATAATGGGGGTTCATTTCATGCTTTTGCAATTATTACAGATGTGTCGTATTCGAGTGAGTCTGGCGTACTCGAAATAAGATTTTCTGAGCATTTGAGGACTCATTTATTTGATCTGACATCGCATTACGCCACGGAAAACATAGCTTTGATTACTATGCTGAAGGGCTATGCGAAGCGTATATATGAAATATTGAATGAGCATAAGTATAAAATTAAGACAGCTCCGGATGGAGTGTATTCGGTTGTGTATAGGCTTAATGAGTTCCGTTTTATGATTGGTCTTGCAAACATTGATGAATCTGGAGTGCAAAGATATATTGCAAGAAACGATGCTGTTGACTGGGACGAACTTTACGATTCAATTGCTAAAGAAAAAATTTATCCAATCTGGCAAAAGCTTAAGGAAAAAATATTAATTCCGGCACAAAAAGAGCTAAAAGAGAAAGCTGATATATGTTTTGAGTTTGAAGGGCTCAGAGAGGGGCGTTCGATTAAAAAAATACGTTTTGACATAATGAAGAATACGCCATCCGTCAAATGGACATCACAGGCAAAGGCGCTTAGAATGAATCTTGAATCAAAGTCGTCAGACGAGTATAAGCAGACTATATGTGCCACTAATAATTCATACAAAGAGCTTTATGAAGAGTTTTTGGGACACAATCAGCTTACAGTTGATGATATTGATGTCTTAATGAAAAAAGCCGATTATGATGAAGAATGTGTAAGAACGGCAATAAAAATGGCTGACAGGCAGGATAATATAACTAATTATATGGGCTGGCTTGTATCATGCATAGAACGTGGGTATGCATCTCCGATAGAGGTTATAGAGGGTGATGCCAAAAAGGCAGAGCGTGTAAAAGAAGTCCGTGAGGAATATGAAGAAAACAGGGAAGATGTGGCTACGAGAGCATGGAATAAAATCAAACAAAAAGATGATTATCCTGAGTTTGTGGAGTCAATGAAATCAAAAGGTATTTTAGAAGAATCCTTTGACATTGTTTTCACTCCTGAAGAAATGACGAAATTTTATACAGAGTGGAAAATTAAGAAGCGGGATTTCTAGCTGTTTGCAATGAGAAAGTAGTGTAAGATTGACAATCTGATTTATATGGAAAGCTGTTTAAGCCTGAAAAATATATCATACTCATATAAAAGATATACCATGAAAGGGATAAGAGTATGAGCGATATAGACACGTTTGAGCAGTTTTGTGTTGATAATGAATTCTCAAGACAGGCCAATAGGATAATAGAGCAGAGGAGCAACATGGCGTTTCTTGACGCAGAGTTTAATGATGGCGAGGTCTGCTCTGTTGGAATTGTTATAATGAGTCCTGACAATAAAGAGCTTACAAACATGTATTCTATTATCAAACCAATAGAACATGATTTTATGCCAAGCCGTCTCAGAAAACTGACAGGGCTGGATTTCAATGTTTTGGTTAATGAAGGTCAGGATTTTCATAAGGTGTGTCATGACATAAACAACCTGGTTCGTCAGTATAAAGTAAAAAATATCTATACATGGGGCAGCGATGATAAAAATGTTTTTGAATTGACAAAAAAAGTATATATAAAACATAATGATGCTGTCAATGTGACAGCGGCGTTTGAATTTTTCTCAATGTTTAAAAGTATAGATGATGCAATATCGTCTTATCTAGTATCGACAAATGAACCCATATCCTTGAATTCACTTGCGTATATCTGTGGTGCTGCAAATGTCTGCGAACACAATGCGCTTGAAGATGCAAGGTGTCTTATGAACTGCATTGCATGTGTACGTCAGGAGAAGGTTGACCAGTTTCTTGTTGATGAGTATAAAAGCTATAATAAAAAGCGTAATAAGTATAAACGAAGCAGAAGAGCCTCCGCAACGGCAAAGCTTGTCCCACAGACAAAAGATGGAAATTTTGAAAAAATAATAGTTCCGGATAGCATGAAAATACTGTACATGACAGATCCTTCTGTAAAAGCCTATGTTGATGATGGCGTTGAACTGGGGCTTTTAGATGGAAGATTCGATGAATATCACAGGGGTGTTGTAAGGTTTGACGAATACATGAAGGGTGGAAAGTTTTTATGAAGAAAAAGGTACAGACAAAAGAAGAGCCGTCAATTCGGGAATATAATGAGAAAAAAGAAGAAAAAGAGCTGATGGTTGAGAAACTTAAGCGTAAAGGAATTGGTGTTGTTTTTCAAAATAATACTCCAATGTTCAATGTTAAGTCGAAGGATGATATTAAGCTAGTGGAAGAGAGCATGCGCCCATTTGGCTCATTCGGATACAGATATTAGAAAAGACAGGCGATTAACCTGTCTTTTTTTTTACTATTCTACAAATTTGTTGTAAACCATAATCTTTGAAACGGCCGATTTCCACTCAGGGTGGGCATTTGATATATCACCCGATCTTGCAACTCCGTTTAACTTCTCTGTTTCTACAATAAATTCAGAACAGCATCCTGATGCTACGGTAAATACATGTTCTGGGTCAGTGTGTGCATCAGACTTTGTATCTCCCATGACGCAGTGAATGACCGTGCCATTTTCAAGGACAAGGTCTATGTACTGGCCTATTCTTGTGCCAAAAGCTGTTCCTATAGCTATGCAGTATCTTCCGTTAATCATCCTTATCCCATCATCATCATTTGTGTAAGCAACGGTGTTTTGAAGTTTATACTCATAAGTTCCTGTCGAAGTAATTTTTCTGTAGTCCATATATGTTTTCTGTCCATGATATGATGGATAAAACGGAATCAGGTCTGTGACGGGAGCTTCTGCATTATCTGAAAAACTTGACAATGGTATATATCCTGTCTGGTCATTTACTGTAACCTGTATTTCCGATGTGGACACCATGCCTGATACCTGTGCGGCATCGTTATAGTTAAGCGTAAATAAAGGTTGCGTCATTTCCTTGTCTGCATATACCTGACAGTAATTATTTGCATAAAGTACCGGTCCTGACCATTCAATCGCCTGTGGCGATACAGCTTCTGTAACCATTGGCGTATCATTTTGTTCGATACTAACTTCATGTTCATTATTTGCATCCAGAAATCCTGTATTTGGGTGTGTTGATGTTATATAATCCGCATTATGCAAGGATGAAACAATCATCTCCTGCTCGGCACAGGCCTTTGCAAATCCTCTGAAATCCGGTTGCGGAATATCTTTTGGCGGGACGTAGGCATTTGCATATAAAACAGCTGCAAGTGCCGCGACTGATAGCGAACTCATCAGTTTCTTTTTCATCATAAAAATATCACCTGCTTCTTTCTTTGTAACATTTCCTTAACAAGTATGATTTTTATTTCTTGCGTCAGCACAGTGTGCAACCATCAAAATATAAAATGATAGTAATTTTTTTTGATTTTTCTCAATCCGTTTTCAAAAATTCAAACATACTTCTTATATAAAGCTGAAGAAAGGAGAAAAATGAATATGAAAACAGCGAGAAACAATCTTCTGAGCGTTGAGCTTATGAAGACAGTGAATCTGTTACGTAAAAATCGGGTTTTAACAGCTGAAAACGGAGCGTTCATAGTCTCTTCTTTTCAGGAGGGAAATTATACACCCCTTAAAAATCTGATGGCCGTCATACCTGACGATTATGTAACAGTAAGAAGTACGTTAACGAGATTATTGGAGCAGGTTGAATAAATAAGCATCCTGTTTCTAAAGTAAAAAGAAAAATGGAGGAACCACTATGGAAAGAATTAACAGAGATGCCTATGAGGTATCAGGAACAGACCTTGAGGGATTCAAGGAGGCAGTCAAAAAAATGTCTGCAATTACTCACTGTAGGCGAATAAACGCAAAGGATCTTGCGTTTATACATTATACTGGCAAGGAACATAACGGCCAGTATGTAATCTCAGACTTAAGCAGGACAGCTTTAAAGCGTCCGAGTCAGACAATCTCGGGATTGAGCCCGTCATATACTGACGAAGATGCAATGCGAGAGAATAAAACTACAACACGTCTCCTCGCTATTGCTGAGGCAAAGGATGGCTCAGAGGATTTGTTACACATTTCTTCGTATGGTCTGCCATCGCTCCTACAGAGCATATATCTGTCAGGAGCGGCAGCTTTTGATAACAACAGCTACTACAGGAATGCATTCCTTGCGTCTGTTTTTTATCAGAAGAAAGCGGAAGCCGGACTGTCACTCATCACTCGCAAGACATGTGATAACGACGAGAAGATCTATTATGTCGGCCTGTCTCGTTACAGATATGTGCCACAGGCTGATTTGCTTATTCCTGTTCTTGACAGGATTGCAAAGGATGCAGTCCTTGGAACCATGGATGTTGTAAGCTGGTCTGTGGACCATGCTCTTTCGCAGATCTATCTGGAATTTCCAGATGCCGCAAAAGAAATTGCGGAAAGCTACAAGCTTCCGCATGAGGCAATGCCAGGCCTTATGTTACAGACATCCGATATTGGCAGAAGCTCGTTTATCGCACAGGCAACGATGCGAATCAATAACCATCTTGTTAGACTGGAAACCGTTTCAGTCTCTCATAACAACAAGAAAGGTGTCGATGTTGATGAATATATCAACGAGTTCGTTGATAAAGTTGATACAGAGCTTTTTGCGAATATTAAAAAGATTCCGGAGCAGTTGTGCGAGCTCATGACGATGAGCATTTCCCCTGCTGTTATTGCCACAGATGACGACAGGGAGAATAATTACATTGCTGTAACGGACATTTTGAAGGAGAGTATCAACAAAACCTTCAAAAAGTTCTCTGGAAGCAAGAAGAAGGTAATCTTCGAAAGTCTTTCAGAGGAGATTATCTCGTGCATGTCTTACACAGCGTATGACATTGCTGAGATGATCATGGCAGTGCCGGATCGTGTTCATGTTGATGCAGTTACGGCTGTTACGGTAAACCGCGAGGCAGCAAAGGCTCCAGAGGTCGTAAAGTCTGTCACCAAGAAATATATCAAGGAGGCAGAGAAAGATTTTATGGACTTATCTGCCTAGAAAGGAGAGGCTATGGTATTAAAGTCATATGGAGGCCCTTTTGAGGGCTTCCTGTTACAAAGAGAGCCAGGGCTTGATACTCAGGCTAAGGACTTTCTCAAAGTCAACATGTTATCATTTATGCTTGAAAACAGCATAAAGACAGATTTTGAGGAAGTTAAAAGAAACAAGAAATCTGTAACGTTTTACAACAACGTTACAGGCAGATATTATTCCTTAAGCCTCAAAGATATTGAAGATTTCTGGAATAATGTTCCGGTAGTGATGACTGGCGTTAAAAGAATTGGCGTTGGCTGAATTTGCTGTAATGAAAAAAGAGCAGTCTTTGAAAGAGGGCTGCTTTTTTATATGGAAAGCGATAAACGAAATATGAATCTGACATACTATATATGGAAGGAGGAAACTATGCGAAAAATCAAAACAGATATAGATGAAAAAATACAGGAAGATAAGGAAAAAAGTTCGCTGAGACCGGCAGACTTTAGCAGTTACATAGGCCAGAAAAAAATCTGTGAATCACTACATATAGCGATACAATCTGCAAAAAACAGAAAAGAACCGGTTCCGCATATTCTTTTATATGGTCCGCCGGGACTGGGCAAGACAACATTGGCAAATATTGTGGCAAATGAAATGTGTGCCCAGATAGTAACTACTGTTGGCAGTAACATAGAAAAACCTGCGGATGTAGCATCCCTTTTGAACAGTGTGTCCGAAAACTGTATTGTGTTCATAGACGAAATACACCGCATAAACCGGATCGCGGAAGAATGTCTGTATTCGGCTATGGAGGATGGGTTTATCTCAATCACAATCGGTTCTGCTGAACAGGCAAAAACGATAAGACTTACGCTGCCTAAGTTTACGCTGATTGGAGCAACAACAAGGCCGGGAATGTTATCATCGCCTCTTCGTGACAGATTCATTTATCAGTATAAGCTGGAATATTACAAAGATGACGAACTGGCAGCCATTGCGTCCAAAACATCGGAAAAGCTGGGTGTCAAATTAAATGAAGAGATGTGTGGCATGGTCGCCGATGTAAGCCGTGGCACTCCCAGACTTGTCAATAAATACTGCATACTGCTGAGAGATTTTGTAGCATCAGGCAAAGTGAAAGATATTGATAAAAATATCATGGATGCGGTTTTTAAATTGTCAGGAGTACATGAAAATGGTCTGTCAGATGCAGACATCACTCTTTTAAAAGCACTATATATAGCGAAAAAACCTGTAGGGCTGTCAACGCTGAGTCATATCATGGGAGAGGACGAGCAGTCGGTTGAAGACATGATTGAACCTTATCTGTTGTATAGGCAGTTTATCATAAAGACACCGCGTGGAAGAGAGCTTACAGAGCAGGCGAAAAGTTATATAGAAAGCCATATGCTCAGAAAATAAAAAACATACTATATATGAAGGTGAGCAGAGTGTGTCAATAACCCATGACTGAAGTTACGAGCTTTGTGAAACAGGTTCGTATTCTGATTACGGGGTTATCGAGCAGAGACGTGATGCTTGCGTTCCGTAAGGATGGCACTCCGGGATTTTTCCAGTCCCGCGACACTGCACAGCAGGCACCAAGTCTAGGAAAACAGTTCTACCGCCATGCACAGGCTTACAACCGCTGCGGGGATACCGATTATCCCCGTGATACTGCATGGTACATTATGAAAGGAGGTACCTGATGCCTGATACAGATTGCATATATGCACTCGGTGCTGACGGGAAACCGTAGATGCCGACAAAACGAAAGAGGCATGTCCAAAGGTTACTTGATACCGGCAAGGCACGAATTGTATGCCATGTCCCTTATACAATACAGCTGCTTTACGAAAACACGCCTGTTTTACAGCCTGTAATGTTGGCTGAAGACCCGGGGTGCACAAATATCGGTATGGCGGTTTTATCAGTAAATCTAATGACTAAAGTCACGAGTTTTAGCCGCCATTTAATAAAACAAAATATAGGAGGATGATAAATTGAGCCGTAGAATAAAAGGAGCACACGTTATTACTCCGGCAAAAAGACAGATTGGAAGGATTATGGCATATACAGTGTCCATTCTTTCATTGCTGATATTGGCATGCGAAATCCCAATATTTATATCTGGCCGGTATTATCTTATGCCGCTGCCGGTAATTACGTTTATAGCTATGGACGTTGTTTCAAAAAAGCTGTTTGTATGGTACAGAATGGAAGAGTTTAAGATAATTCGTCCAAACAACGGGAAGCCGTATCTGCAGTTTAATTATTATGATGCTTTGTCAACAAATGACTCGTGGATTAAAGTATACAAAGTGTTTGGTGTTGAAAGGTATGATATTAAAGGTGAAGATTGCATAGTAAGCTGCAGTAATGCTACGGTGCAGAGTCCGCCGATGAAATCGAAGAATGTCAAAAAAATTAAAATTTATGATGTGGATGATGATGTAATTGAAATGATACAGAGCATTCAGAACGCAGATCAGAAAGGAGAGACAGCGTAAACAGCTGTCGGAAAAGAACATGAGTGATAACCAGAAGGTAATGTTAACAAGACTTGAGGATAACAGTGAGTATAATCCTAACAGCCAGGAGATCAAAATTAAATATTTTGATGCGGAAGCAAAAGAACTTAAGCTTATAGGCGGAAAATCGGACTGGATTGATTTGAGAGCAGCAGAGAAAGTTGAGCTTAAAGCGGGAGAATCTTCAAAAATTCCTCTTGGCGTTGCAATGATGCTTCCTGACGGGTTTGAGGCGCACGTTGCACCAAGAAGCTCCACATTCAAAAACTGGGGCATCTTGCAGACAAATTCTGTAGGTATTATTGATTCAAGCTATTGCGGCGATAACGATGAGTGGGCAATGCCTGTATATGCAACAAGAGACACTACGATTGAGAAAGGTGACAGGGTATGCCAGTTCAGGCTTATGGAAAAGCAGCCTGTTGTGAATTTCAAGAGGGTTGATAAGCTGAATGCACCGGATCGTGGTGGATTTGGAAGTACTGGAAAGAACTAAGAAAGGAGCGCCCGGCTATGGGCCGGACATGAAAATATGGCAAATACATATTATGTAAAATTAGACGAAATAAGCAGCAACGATGTTAAACTGCTGACAGGCACAACAGTAAAACCAGCTGATAAAGTTATGGTTTTACTGCAGGAAGGAGTGAGCTTTTCTGCAGATGAGCTTATGGCACTAAACGGGATATCTGCTTCGATAGAATTTATTAGGCTTGAATCAGAAGCCGACTTATATTTTTATCTTGGCATGAACTATAAGGCTAATGATAAATCGGTGTTTTTATCGGGAATAAACATTCCGGAAAATATACTTAAGGCAATGAATGCAGGAACTGAGAAGAAGAAGCGAGCTCCAAAGAAAAAGCAGGAAAGCAAGCCCGCAAAACATGAATATATGAATCCACCAGAAAAGGATAGTGCAGGTGGGGAAGATGAAGAAGAAAAAGCAGATAATGATAAGATAGAGTGGATGCGCGATGGTTCGGAAAAGTATTTTTCTGACAACTGCGGAGTTCCGGAAGACATGAAAGAACGTGACAAAATACTTGATTTTGCTGCAAAAGCTTTTTCAAGGCATTTTAAAGTAAGTGAAGCGATTAATGAAATTTCCCAAAAATACGGAGATGACATTGCCGAGTACTTCAAAAAATCAGCAAGTGCGCTGGTACTCGCATTTGACAAAGCAGCCCTTAAGCAGGTAGATGTATAATCTGCACAGCCCGTGGAAACCCGCGGGCTTCTTTTTTTGTGTACGCTATCAAAATATATTATGATAGTTCGGAAGCTACAGACTATCAAATTATATTCTGATAGTATTTCAATACATTTAGCATAACTATCGAATTATAATTTGATAGCTGTATAAAAACCAATGTAAAAAATATCATACTTTTATCGACGAAGAACAAATGAAAGGATTGATAAAATGAGTATTGAATTATTATTAAAAGACTTTGACAGACTTGAAGCACTCGCAAAAAAGGCTGATGAAAGTCTGCATATTGGAAAAACTGCTATTCAGAAAGATTATGCCGTTGCAAAGATGCTTGATGAGAATATAGGAGCCGTGACAGATATTTCGCATGACCTTGGCTTATATAGTGCCACGGAAGAGAAAGTTATTGTCAAATTTGAAGTGGATGGCAGAGAGAAGTCGTGTGAGCTTTTTGTCGATGCGAAAAATTTTCATATATATAACGAGTTCGATTATTTGATTGAAGGGCATTTGTCTGAAGATGAGAATGATTATATATTCTCAGTGTACGTGCCTGAAAAGATAGAGAATGGAGGAAATCTTTAAGAGTCACGCCTTAATATGAGAATACAGAGACCATTTCCGTTTGTATGAAATGGTCTTTGTTTTTATATAGAAGGATATAAAGTGTCTTTCTTTCTATCATACTTATAATGAGGAAAATTATAAGGAGGATTCATTATGAGTATATTGGAGAAATTCAAAAATCAGAAAACTGCATATCTGTTAAAGACTACTGGATATGTACCTGAATATAAGAATATCAGTGAAGTTAACATTGTGTCTGTTGGCCGCAAATATGTGACAGTTGCAAATAATGCAAAATTTGCTGAGTTAGAGCATGAAGAAAATTATCTGAAAGAACAGACTAATTGTGGCTGGTCAAGGTATCTTTTTGCGGAAAAACAGGATGCTTTGGACTATGTAGAGAAGAAACAACTTGCAGCATGGCTTACAAATTTCGTGAATTTCAAGAATGATACATCACTTAAAAGTCTCAAGTGTGAAACTCTCAGACGTGTTAAAAGTATTATCGAGAACGATTTGAAAGCAGAAAAAAAGAGGATATAAAAGCAGAGAACCAAGATTTTTGGGACATGTATCGCAGAGGTGACATAGTCTTTCCGTCTGCAGTACAGCGATATTTCAAGATTACAAGACAGGCTGCCATAGAAATGTGCGAAAAACAGGTACATGACGGAAAATGCGTAGCAGTGTATTTTGTCAAATGTCCAGAATGTCAGAAACTTGGCAAAAGGTATTATAGCAGAGAAGACATTCCTGACCATTATATGTGCGAGAATGGTTGTGAGGAGTGTGAGGATATTCATGTTTCTGCTGACATGATTGTTAAATATTATGAGCGGCAATAAAAAGAGGAGGGGCTTACGGAGATGATTACGCAAGAAGACGCAATCCAGCTGTTTCGATATAACAATAAGCATATTGATGAATTAAGTAATGAAGATAGGCTTCAGATTGCTGACTGGATTGAAAAACTACAAAAATACGAGCAGTCAGAAGAAGCAGTGAAAGGAGAGAGCATACTTTGATGCCAGATGCTTCAACATTCCAAAAAAAAGAAGTGGCAAATCTTGTCTACTGGAGACAGTGTTGTGGACGCTGTAATGTAATACAGGCAGCAGGATGCGCATATTTTTCAAATGATGAACTTTTAAATAAGAACGGTGATGAAATTATCAAGATGCTTAAAGAAAAAGGCATTGAGTGGTCCGCATATTCAAATGATACTGTATGGGGGCAGCTGTTGCGTAAGGAATAACCGGCCGGGAATTATGCCTGATGGCGGACGTGTCCATTACATGTATGACAAAAACAAAAGAGCAAAAGCGTGGATAATAGACCATCATATTCCGGTGTTTACTGGCGATGGAAGATTATATATCAATGCGCTTGTGTACACAGAAAGCGAGGATTAATTATGATAGGAAAAAGTAATATAGCTGATTGCGATGAGAACTGCAAATATGAAGGTCTTTATGAGATGTATAAAAATGCACATGATGATGTGCGAAATGAGCTTATTTCTCAGATAAACGTTATGGTGCCATTATTATTCTTTCTTACATGTATAACTGCTGTATGCCCTTTGTGTTGCATGATAACCGGCAAATATAATAATGATATTAACCGAAATTTAACAATTGTTATAATAGTAACGATCGCTATGGACTTGATTTCATTCGCATTGATTTTACCGACAATAGTAAAAGGAAAAAGGTTTCTAAAAGAATGTAAAATAAGTCTTTCAAATATTGCGGCTAATAAAATTGCAGAGCATGTATATCGAATACAGTCAATTGAAGATATTAAAAATGAAAATATATTTACAGACGAAGGACGTCTTAATAAAAGAGAAAGCATATTGCATTGTATTGATGACAGTGGAAACACAATGGATGTGTATATTGATCCAAATAAAAGCTGTTGGTTTGATGAAAATGATAACAATATTTTAAGCACAGACGGTATTGTTTCAGAATTGCTTTTTAGTGATGACGGTGAAATCTCTGAAACGGGTGTCATAAAATACACTGTTAATGACAAAACAGTCTATATAGAAGAAATGGATGAAAGCGAGGATTAAAATATGGCAAAGAAAACAGATAACAATGCCGCATTTCTTGAGAAGTTCAAGGAGTGTGAGCAGCTTATTCGCCAGACATATGGCGATGATAAAAATTTCAAGTGGTTTGAGGATAAAATGAAAGATGACGGTGAGGACCAGATGTCGCAGAAAATGTATGTGTGCAGGGTATTGCGTAATTATATGTCGCACAATCCGGATGGCGGGTTCTTCATTGACATATCAGACGCGATGGCCGATTTTCTTGATGATGTAAAAACAAAAATATCAGGAGACATCAAGACCTGTAAGGATGAAATGTCAGTTGTGAGAAAGTTTTACACGCTGCATAGTACAGTCAGCGCGATCGCTGTGGTACTCAACAAGCTTCCTGCTGTGCCGATAGTTGATGAAAATAAGAATATCATTGCTTTCTGCACCGATGAGACAATCAGATATGCTGTTTCCAATGGAGCAAAAGCTGCTGACGAGATTGCCTTATGTAAAATAAACCAGCCAGCATCGGAAGTTGTGGCAGCAGTGGGTGATACATATGATTCTGCAATGGAAAAGGCAGAAGCAATGAACAAAAAGATAATCTTTGTTGCTGACGACAGGCGTCTCAGGGGCATTATTAATTTAAAATAAAGTGTAAAAGGAGAACAATATATGCTGCAAAAATATTTACAGCTCTTTGAAAGGGCATTTGAAAAATTAACATCATTGGGAGGAAGCAACAGTACATGGTCTGATTATTTTACGACCGTCGGCACCGAGTTCCTTGTACTGCTGCTTGGAATTGTGTACATTGCTGCAATTCTTGCGATTATTTTCATTCCGATATTTGGAAACAAGAAGGTTGTGCAGAAGATTGCAAAGAATGATGCTTACAAAAAAGCGCAGAAGCTGGGAATTAAATGGTATGAGTTCAGAAAGAAAGTCAGGGACATTATTGCCGATATAGAGACAAATGGATATAAATATACCGCTGATCCTGACCTTGATGATGAATTTAGCGGATATAAATATGATGCTGACCTTGATACTGAGCTTAAAAAAGTGCTTAATGAGTACAATATCACAAAATACACATCATTCATTAAAAATGAGACTAATGATAACAAAAAGAAATTTGACAAAAAAGCTATTAACGAAATGATGAAAGAGCAGCATCTGGATTGGTTAAGCTGGAATGAGAATAAGGGTGACTGGACGGCATGCGGCGACTTTAAGGAATTAGGCAAGATTGATGATTATGGTAAACTTTGCAGAAAGTTTTTTGCTAAGTGCATTGCCGCCTGTTCAGCCATCATGATTGTGTATGCAATCTTTGTCATTCCACTTGTACTTATGCTTTTCAAATAACAATATCACAGGCTCATGCTTTCAGTGTGGGCCTGTTTGAAAGGAAATAAATATGATAATCACAAGAAGAGTTGAAGATACAACACTGAATGTCCATATTGATGATATTCAATTCGAGAAAATTCAAAGAAAATCAAGAAAATATAAAAAATCCAGTGAGCTCATGAAAAAGACATGTGAAAAGGCCTATCATATTATGAACTATGGCGATGACTTGGGACTGATCTTGTCGATATGGTTTCTTTTTATATTTGCTGTAACTTTTGCAGCAATTGCGTATTTTGCGACAATTGCGCGTTTGATACTGCTTATAGTAATTATACTGGGCGGCACTATATTATATTTTGGTATTATTTCATATTTTGAACATCGTTTTTTCAATTATGGATATTACTTAGCAGAAGAAGCATTAAAAGATTTGCTAAATGAAAATATTGTTCTTGGCTTCGGAGATTCAGATAGAGATGTTATAGATATTAAATATATAAAAGGTGTTGATCCGGATGAAAAACTTCTGGAAAGGCATTATGCGTATGGTGAATTGGGTGTGGATGGATTGAGATTCTGGTTTATATCTCATAAAAATATCTATAAGACCTATGATTTTATGCTGATTACAGGAAAACAAGGAAAGTTTTGGTTCGATTTAATGAATAAAGAATAATTTTTATATATGCAAAAAAGCCCTGAGAGTGACGGTTTCAGAGCCTTTTTGTGAATATTAAAGTCTTAGGTAAATTTGAGCATTCTGCTCAACATCTATATTATATTATTTGCTTTCATATGTCAATTGGAAAATTTATATTGAAGTTAGTTCGCTATATCTGCAAAAGACCCTGAAAAGCAAAACTTTTCAGAGTCTTCATGCAAATTTTTTAGTATTGTGTTTGTTTCGCGGCGTATGCTTTGCCGCATTTATAAATAGGTAATTTTGAGCGTCTGCTCAATTTTTATAATAATTCAGATTATTTTACGTGTCAATCGAATTTTTATATAAAAACCCATAAAGCTGGTTTTTCTGATATGAGTATGATTTTTTACAGACATTTTTGCACTGAAGATTTTGCAAAATAAAAATCATACTTACAAAGAAACTTCTCAACAAAAGAGTAATAAGGAAAACAATTAATAATGAGATATATAAAAATAAAAGATTTACAGCCGGGCATGATACTTGCGCAGCCGCTTTTAAATAAGAGAGGTGACATATTTCTTGCAAGGAATGTTTCGGTAAGCAGGTTCATGGTACAGCGTATTAAGGAAGAAAAGTATAGAGGAGTATATGTTTACGATAAACTGTCAAAAGGCATAAATCCTAAAAATCAGCTTCCTGCGGATGTACAGCTTAAGACGATGTGCGCGCTCAAAGATATGGACATTGACAGGTGTGCATATTTGTCGGGAGAAATACTTGATTCACTGAAACATGCTGACAATATATCAATGAACATAAATTCCCTTGCAGCATATGACAGCCCAACATATACACATAGTTTAAATGTGGCCATGTATGCAGGAACTTTTGGTTTGCTGTATGGAATGGAATATGAGAGAGTAAAAAAACTGATTGCAGCAGCTCTTTTACATGACATTGGAAAGACAAAGGTACCGGAAGATATTTTAAATAAACCCGGGCGCTTGTCAGAAGAAGAATTTGCTGAAATAAAGAAACATCCACAGTATGGATATAATATGTTGAAAGATATGGTAAGCATTTCACCGCTTGTAAGGGTGCCAATTCTTGAACACCATGAAAATTATGATGGCAGCGGCTATCCGAGAGGACTTGTTGACAAAGAGACGCATATCTTCTCAAAAATCATACACATATGCGATATATACGATGCAATGCTAAGCAGACGCTGCTACAAGGACGCTATAAACCCGGGAGAGGTCATTGATTTTATAACTGCTCACAGAAATATTATGTTCAACGGAGAACTTGTTGATTTTTTTATGCAAAGTCTGATACCATATCCAGAGGGGATGCTGGTTAAATTGTCTGATGGCAGGACAGCAGTAGTGGCTTCGCAGAATAAAGGCTTTCCGCAGAGCCCGATTGTCAGAGATATGAGAGGAAATGTAGTGGACTTGATACATGAAAAAAATGTAAAAATTATGCACATAGAAGTGTAAAAAAGGAAAGTAAAATTATTGATACTTTTAACCCCTAAAATTTAGTATATTGTTTCTTATAACGCTGCCTATATAGGTATTTATTAGTTACATAAGTTGCATACTGATTATTTATCTACTTTAGTAGACATTTTTATTTACAATTACAGTAATCAATATATATTCACATACATTTTATTTACTGATGAATATTTACAACTTTAACCCTAACACCGCGCACTTGCGCGGTGTTTCACGGTTAATTATACAATATTTACAAGCCTTTTTACTGTTGCTTGAAAAATTTACATTTTCTGCATTTCTTAAGCGATACGAGACATTTTGCCTCAGGATCATATGTATTCCTTCCGCAGCATGTATCGTTATCTTCAAATCGGTTATATCTAAAACAGCTTGGTTTTTCAAGTTCCCAGAACTTATCTCGTTTCACACCTGCTTCGTCACAGATATTGAGATACTCTTTCTTGGACAGCAGTATAACGATTTTAAATGTCATTTTCTGGAATGGATCACTGACCTTGAATGACATTGGATCAAGTCTGTAGAGTAGCTGATTTCCACAATATCTGGTTCCTTTTTTCCAGTGCTGTATCTGTTCAGGCAGTTCTTCCTTTTTACAGCCGCAGACAAATGCAAGCTCGTCAACATTTTTTGGTTCTATCACCAGCGCAACAGAAGGTGCTTTCCCTGAAAATGTACATTTCATGTCTGATTTGTTGCTGTAACAATTGTAACCAAATTTGTAATCAGCTCCTGTATTGCCGTTATACCATATAGAAAAAGTCTGTTTGCGGGCACAGTTGGATAATTCTCCTTTAACGAAAGACTTGCATATCTCGCGAGTTCTCGGAATGATTTTGTTCCCGACTGTAAGACTGACGGACTGTTTATGCTGTTCGTAATCATCTTCAGCAAGCTTTTGTATCTGCGCAGCATAGTTGTATCTTGCCATCCATTTCTGGTCAGCTTCAATTTTTTCCTTGGTTCCGCAGGCAGTGGATAAATCAAATGCTTTTACCGGATGAATGACGTCGCTGCTTAAAAGTCCATCATTATAAGTGTATTTCTTATCAATAAGAGCATATTCATCAGTATCAGCTATAACATTTAGCAGGTCTTTATCTACATGGTCTTTGTATCTGTCCACAATATAGTTAAGTACCGTATATTCATTTTCACAGCCACAGTCTGCGGTATCATCTATTGAAGCAATATCATGAAGCTTCATTGCTGGCAGAGCATTGCGGATAGCAAGAGCATATTCGGATGCTTCGATTTTGTTCGTCTGTATCATTGAACCGGTGTATGAGAGTTCGTACTGCGGTACTTCTTTAAAAAACTTATCCTTGATCATGGAAATCATAAGGACTGTCCAGAACGCTTCGCATTTTTCCATGTTCTCAAATGTGCCGATTTTTATTCTTAGATTTTCTATGATTTCAAGAGCATTTTTATTATCCGTTTCCTTGGTTCCATATCGCCCACTTCCCCATAGGTCGGATGTGTCTATATTTGCAATTGAATCGTATGGAAACATATTGTTTTCGATTCTTCTCGACATATCACGGCCCGGACAGCGACTGCGTCTGTAGCTGCTCATAAGCGGATGTTCGTACTTTGGCTTGTCTGTAAGCAGATATAGATTCCTGCCGTTTTTGATGATAAAGGCAAAATAGCTGTCAGTAAGGCTTTCTTCATCACGAATATATCCAAGAGATACTCCGTCAAGCACATTGTCAGCGGCGCAGTAGAGCATGGCATCAATATCACGGTACATATAAATGTCTTTTGACATCTTGAATCCGCTTTCAGATGGATTACCACTTGAAAATTGCAATGTTCTTAATTTTCCGTTCATGCAGCGCTCTGCAGACGTCCGGATTTTGATAATATCGGAAAGAGACAGTTCTTCTGCCGACATGCCATAAAAGTTCATTGCTTTTTCAGCATCAGACCTTATCATGTTGGCTGAATCGCTTTCAGCAAGGGCATTCTGTAAGAGTCTTGCATCAGCAAGAAAATTCTCTATCTCAGGATTATCAAGAATTTCTTTCACGGAAAAACTCTTGTCTGTTATGAACTTCTCGAAATACTCAGACAGATAAGCATCCGCGAAAACGCCTGTTGCGTCATATTTGAGGGCTTCCTTGATTTTGTCGTTCATTCGTTTGATGTCAAAATCACTCAGTTTGCCGGACGTATTAATGGTATAGCTTTTCTGTTCTTTCGTAGGGTTTACATTTGTAAGTTTTACCCATAAGTCAAGTTTATTCTGAATGTTCATAGTATTTTCCTTTCTTTTCTGCAAATCTCTTTCATATATAATATTTCTTTTTCAATTTTTGTCCAAATAAAATGAACTTTTCTTTATTATAAGTATGATAGATTTGCTGCTGCCGGATGGCTTTCTATATAAGAAAGACACCACAAGAGAGTGGTGTCTTGGAATTAATTATCTTCTCATTTCTTTTAATTTTATTTCTGCATCTTCTTTTGACAAAAATACGGTATCGCCAATTGCTGTCAGTGGCGTTTCGTTCCGAGTTTTCCGCTCGTCCTTTGTTACTGTTGATATTGTAACTTCTCCATACATTCCGACGCTGTATTTTGTGCATATGGCTTCCCTTACATGATACACGGGTTTCCCCTGGCTGATGATATTTGTAATCATAATAATCCATACAGTTTTTCCAAGCAGAGCCGTGGTTTCGCATGCCGATTTACCGAGCGTATTCTTGCCCTTGGTCCACTCGCACATTCTCTGCTTTTCGAGTGCATTCTTAATGAGCAGAAGACTGTCAGCATAATTAGTGTTGACAGGTGCATCCTTTAATTTTTCTGATACTGCTTCCAGTGTTTTCTCAATCGTCATAATCTTTTCCTCTTTTCCAGTCGTTAATGCCCCTGATGAGCACAATGATTCCTGCAATGACAATAAGTATGTAGGCTGTATATGTCATGTAAAGATCATTCCCCTCAGAAACAAAGCATACAATGCCTAATGTTATTGGTGAGACAATAAGTGTCATTACAGCAAAAATAATTGTTGAAGGCCTTCTTATGTTCATGTGGTCAATTCTCCTTTTTCACATCCTCAATGTCCAGTCCGGCATTTTCCATTCCGGATCACCGATTTTGTTATGCACATCAGCCAGTTTGTTTCTGCAGGCAGTTATAAGCTCAAGCAGCTTAATGTCGTCAGCAGCAAGCGTATCTGTATCTGATTGATTAATGACTTCAGAAATATCGTCAACAAACTGTCTTATGATTATTCTGCATTTTGTCATCAGTTCATCGCCGTTTTCTTTTCCGTTCTCTTTTTTCTGATATACATAATCTAATCCACTGAGCCATTCCGCAGTTACACCCAGTTTCTTGGCTATTCTTGTTATTTCGTTGAGAGGCGGCAGTATTTCACCTTTTAAATACATTGGCGAGATATTGATGTCTAATACTGTTAATTTTGCATCATTTAGTGCCTGCGCCAATCTCATTGCGAATATCTGCGCGCGCTCTGATTGTGTCAGCATGATTATTCCTCCTTTTCTGTCCCAATGTACTGATAGCTTATTATCAGAACATCCTTTACACCATATTTCTTCTCGATTTTGAATTCTGCAACCCGAAGCCATGACAGTGCCTCCTCTTCATTTTTGCTGTCTTCAATGCGGCTGTTGATTGAAAGAATAGTATTGCAAATTAAACCCGGGTGCCCATAGCACACAAAATATAAATAGTTCATAATTTTTTCTTCTCCTTACGTTTTTTCATATTGAGGCACCGCAGAAGAGCAGTGCCTTGATACAATTATTGTGCAACCTTATAATATGTAACATCGTCAGCATCATCAGCATTAATCACTTTCAGCATGTCATCCTTCCACTGGAAATTGTACTGCACATTATCGCAGCTGAATGTTCCGGACATCTTGATTGTATCGAATCCTGTTATGACAGCATCGCTGTATCTGGACTGGATCTTGTCCTGTATTTTTTGCTGCAAGCTGACTGCAGTGGAAGAAGAATTATTGTCAGCATTGGATTTGCTATTAATTTCATCCGTATCATCCGTTTTATATGATATACAGTCTTTATTTTTATCAGTCTTATCTGATGTATTTTGACTATCCTGCTTTACGCCATTGACGAATACCGCATCTACGCCTGAGCCTTTGAGTACTACCAGCGTTTTAGTGCCTTCATTATATTCAAATGTGTACTTTGAATTACTGGAAATGAAAGTTTTATTGTTTTCATCGTTGTGGTAATTAGTTATATTATCATAATTGGCAGTAATTGTGTTCTCAATTGATTTTTCTACTTTAGTGTCGTTGTAATCAACTATTCCTACGCGGGCTACTAATGAAATAACGATAACCCCAGCAATGATTGTCTGTAGAATCCAATGGACAATGGTCATGTCGTCGTACATAGTGTAAAAAATCCGGCCCAAAAGAACTATGATTATTAATCCTATTATGATGCTGAATATTGTACTGCTACCTATCATTTATTACTTTTCTCCTTTTTGCTTTATTCCGTCAACAAATACTGCGTCTATATTTGAGCCTTTAAGTATTATCAGAGTTTTAGTTCTTTTATCATAATAAAATGTATACTTTGAATCACCCGAAACAAAAGTTTTATTGTCTTTATAATTATGATAATCAAGGACATTATCATAATTTGAAGCAATTGTGTTTTCAATTGATTTTTTAACTTTACTGTTGTTATTATCAATTATTCCTGCGCATATTGCTAATGAAGTAATGATTATTCCCACAATAATTGTCTGTGGAAGCCAATGTTCAATAGTCAAGTTGTTGTACATAGTATAAAAAATAAAGCCAAAAAAGATTGTGACTGCTAATACTATTACAATGCCGCTTATTACGATTATACTGCTACTTATCATGTTGTTTTCTTCCTTTCATATCTGCACTCAAGCTCTCTGCCGCCGGGAGTGAAATGCTTAATCTTTGAGATGTCTTCGTTGATACTGCGCAGGTAATATCCGTTAATCGCGCACATATAATCAATGTCACCATACTGGTTTTTGCGCGGAAACTCCAGACAATGTTTGCAGTTGGCACAGCAGTTTATAACGTTTTTATGCATAGTTGCCTCCTGCCATTTTTATAATAGAATACACAACACTTTTGCATCCTTATTTCCATACCAATCTTCAAAGTCGGCAGCAATTTCGCTGTTTGCAAGTACTGTCTTATCATACATATCCTCGTCTGCAAGCTGATATGACACTGCTTCCATATCATCATTGACTTCGCAGGCGTCCACACCTGTGCAATGCTCCATATTAAAATCAATCTGATGTGTCCAGTTAAATGTGTTTCTGTAATACTCAACGTCTGCATACTGGTCTTTGAACATGTTTTTAACTTCGCCTACTGTCATGATATTGTCCTCCCTGTGCTTGTTTCTACATATATAATATGTGCGATTGTCCGTTTGTCCAAAAAAATGAACAATTCTATATTATAAGTATGATAGAAGCTGTGCCATTTTATCGTCTTCTATATAAGAAGATACAGCAGGGTAGTGCCTTAATCTGGCTATTTGCTAGTTTTCTGCTTAACACCATCAACGAATGTTGCGTAAAGCCTCACACGACCAAAGTCGCGCGCTCCCCCATAAGTGCATAACACACGTAGCCTCTTTAGAAGGCGGGGACTGCGTTTCTACATGTACAGCCTAAACTCAGAAACTTTATGCCGCCATGGGCATAAGCTCCGCATTAAGGTTAATTAACGTAGAGAACGTGCAGGTGCTTCTCTTACTGCACTGAGGAATTTTTGCCTCAATGCGCAACCTTGAATTCTCATCCAAGGATTTTAAAATTTCACGTATAAAGTATCTGGCACCAATATTGTATGATGCTGAGAGATCACAGTTATATACTTTCCCATTTGGAAATCTGCATATTTCAAATGTATTAAAACCGGCATCCTTGCCACGGAGAACCCGGCCGCTGCCATCATATGCAAGAGCAGACGTTCCCCATGCGCAGATACGGCTTATACGCATGCCAAGCCTGTGTGCCCTGTTTGCAACAATGGACTGGATTTCCTGACTGCGCCATAACTTGATACGCTGCTTTTTGGACCCGCGGACTCTGCCAGTTTTGTCGAGGTGTTCAAACACAATGACATCTGCATTGTAAGAGACAGCTGTTTCAATAATGAATTCAGCTGTTTTTACTGAAATGTCGTGATTAATGCCCTTGACTTTAGCCCATAATCTTGGTGTTTTATAGTTTCCGTTCTGCTGTGCCTTTTTAACACGGTTTACACTGTGCATCAGACGGTCTGTTTCTTCAGGAAGCTTGCAAAAATGCCTTCCGAGAATAGTGCCATCACTCTGTATTATGCTCACCGTGGCGGCAGTGTTTATGCCTAAATCCACAGCAACAATGGTACGGTCAAACACAGATGTGTTGTTAAGCGTACATTTTTCTTCAAACGGAAAATCCAGAAACCATTCATGTCCGCGCTTTTGAAGCGTAGGTGCGCACTGTTTGCGGTCATGACAGTGTCTGGTTATATAATCCATATCCGATTTACACAGGTCAATGTTAATCCAGTCCCATGTGTTGCGGGCGTATACTTTAATCTGTGCAGTGTAGTCACCTGTCTGGTTATACATTACAGAGCGGTACATGGAAGGAAATACACATCCTGTTTTCGGACATGAAGGCTTCCTACCGTTTGGTTTTTCCTCCCAGTTGGCAAGATTGCTTTTGTATGATGAAACCTTGCCAATGGCCTCATTAATGGCACCGCGGTGCATGTAGCTTGGCATTTTGTAAAATTTCGAGTCGAAATTATATGCAGGCACCGGATTGTTCTTTGTGATATGGATAAGGCGCTCAACATAAGAAAGTTTGTTTCTGCCCTCAAGAGAAGATATTTCTTCCCAATTCTCAAGACATACGTTAAGGATATAGTCCACAGCATGCCTGTATATGGCAACAGTTTCTTTAAAGATACTGTTGTAATGTTTAATTTTTACACTGTACGTGGTATACATTTTCATGCTGCAGACCTCCTTTCTTATTTAGTCTTCTGGGAATTAATATATTCTGTATTTGATGTTATCGTGTCTTTGATTTCGCTGTGGAGTTTTTCGCTCTTGTCGGCACCATATCCAATGCTTCCAAACAACATTATTATAAGCATTCCGACTATCAATGTTGGCGGGACCCAATGTTCTAAATCGTCATTTGTATAGTGCACATACATCATCCAGCCGAAAAATAATATTACAATAAATCCTATTGCAAGGCTTATTATTGTGTAAATTCCCATTGTATTTCTCCTTAATCGTTCTGATTTTTGTTAATCCGGTATTTTAAATCCAAGTTCTTTTGCACGCTCTTTGTATGCTTTTATTGCTTCGTAGTCTGTATACTCCTCTGCACCAAATGGATGAGAGAGGGGAAATGCTACTAAAGAAGCAATATCAGTGATTTCAGCTTTATAATCATCAACTATTTGTTGTCTGGCTTTTTTAATTGCTTGAATAGCTTCATATTTTGTTGCAAATAAATTATTTAGTGGCTGGGTAGTAGTTCCAACAAAACTTCCTTCTTCGTGGAATTCGCCCGTTACTTCTATTCCATCTTCATTATTATCAAATTTTGTAATTTTGGTTACTTTCCCCCATACAATCATCTGACTCCAATGTTCTTGATACCATACTTTTTGTCCAATTTTAATGTCATTAATGTTAACCATCTTCGGTTCCTCCTCATTCAATGCTGTCCAGATGCTTCATAATATTTCCCTTCCTTTTTCATCGCTTTGACTGCAATTCCTGCCGCACACGCTGCTGACAAAAGACTTAGTGCCGGTGCTGTCTGCCCAATCGCTGCAAACGAAAATGGTGTTGCTGCAAGATTTATCATTGAAAATATAAGCAGCAGAAGTGCTGCATGCCACATAGTTGCTGACGATTTTCTCATATTGTTGTCCTTTCTTATACTGTTTTTGCGTACCAGTCCAGTGAGATCCGGTTTTTTGCATCTACATTTTCTTTGACTGTTATGATGACGTCACCATCTGCTGGAATATCATTGACGGTCTCAATGCAGCGGCATCTGCAATCAGGAAGATTGTATATTACTGTATCAGGACAGGTTTTGCTGACAGAAAATGTCAGACTATCCTCAAACTCTGATATTTCCTGCATGTGTTCAGACATGAACTTGTAATGCAGGACATCCATAAAGCAGTTATCATGCATCATCTGAAAAATAAAGCTTATCAGAAGCGAAATTATTGCAGATATAAAGGTTATCCAAACGGCGGTAACAGCATAAGACGATTTATTGAGCGTCATAAAATAAAGCATGCCGCTGAGAATTATGCCGGTTATTATTTTGAAGACAAAAGCCAAGGCAAGGTATCTATTTGATATTTTTTCGTATTTGTGACGAAGTTTTTCTACCAGCTCTTTGTCTGCTTGTGAAAATATTACTTCAATTTTTCTCATATTAACTCTCCCATGTTCTTCTGTTTTTTCTTATATAATATGTACAAACTCTCATTTGCCAAAAAAATAAGTATTTTCAATATAAGTATGTTAGAAATTAGACTCATTTATATCCTTCCATATAAGTTTCCTATCAATCATCAAAAAACATTTATATAGAAGAAAAAACATACTATAACTGATAATCACTATAGAAAAGACGAAAAATTTCATGGTTTCAATTTTTTTTACCAAAAGTAACGTATCATGCCTTATATAAATATGGATTTTAATGAATTTACTGCGCAGAAGTCTCCTGACAACGTGAGGATGACTAAATACACGGCGACATGACATCGAATAGTCTGATAAATTAGCAAAAGGTAACGGAATTTCTTTACATTTCATACATAATAGTATAAAATAAAGACAGAAGAACATATATTCAGTAACATCGAAAATTTTGCAGATAACCACTTAATGTGCTATACTTATGGTTTTGTAAGTATAGAGAAAAATGGAGGAAAAAATTATGGGTGAAGAGAGAAAAGCAGGCGAAACAAAGTCGATGGTATTTGAAGTATTGGAAGATATTGATGTATGGTGCTTTGCGCCAGAAGAAAAGCTGAAGCTTATTGGAATATATCTTGACAGCAGCGCTCCAAAAATCAATTATATGAGCATGTTTGAGTTTATTGCTGCAAGAAAAGTCAAATTCTTTCCTAATGGCGTGACTGAGCTGGGAGAAACTTTTGTCAAGAATATAGTCCGCGAGGAACTGAAGGGTAATAAGTACATGCTCTCATATGATGAGTTTCTTGACTGCATGAGAGAGTGTGATCCTGACGGAGCTGCTGAAATCGAGCAGAAAGGCTTTGCGGGGTGCAGTCAGTGGCGTTCTACTATAGAGTTGAAGGTGGAGAGAAGAGCATGACAAATGCGCGGAAGATAAAAGAGGCTATCAAGCAAGATCTTGACAGCATGACCACAGAACAGCTCTTTGCTTTCTGCAATCTGTTCGAGGATGCCAGGCAGTATGGAATATCTCTTAATGATACCACGTTTTATACATGTGATCGCTGCCGGAGAGAGCATAATGGATGTCTTCGGGAGAAAAACGAGGGCGCAAAGGATGTGTGTTTTGAATTATTTAAGAAATATGCGGAAGCTGAGACCTGATGCAGAAAAATAGAAATAAAAAAGAGGACGTACTTATGTACGTCCTTTTCTAATACGGCTTCGATTCCTCTTTGCCTAAAGAAATAACAGCTTTTTTAAGTGCCTCATTTAATAGTGCTTCTCTATGTAATTGGTCCTGGTCATTAATATTAAGGTATCTATTCAATACATCCATATTATAATCAGCAAAAAGATATTCAATTATGATTTCTTTTGCAGTATTATTATCCATATTAATAATGTCCTTTCTGATAAGCTCTATCACATTCAAGATAATCAATAAAATCATCCATATCAAATCCAACACTTTCATTAATAGCAATATCATGGATTGCAGATGTTAATTCTTCAATAGAACCATATTCACTAATAACTTTTTCCAATCTATCTAAATCATCATAATCTGAAATACTCATTTATTTTATACTCCTTATTTTTTCTCTATACATACATTATATCATAATATATCTATAACTCGTGTGGCCTTTATATAGTAAATTATTATGTTACGTTTATTTTTCTAATACGGCTTCTAGTCCTCTTTGCTTAAAGCAATAATAGCTTTTCTAAGTGCTTCAGTCAATAGTGCTTTTCTATGTAATTGGTCCTAGTTATTAATATTAAGGTACCTATTTAATACATCCATATCATAATTAGCAAAAATATATTTAGTTATGATTTCTTTTGCCGTATTGTTATCCATATTAATATTCATAGCAAAAACCCCTCTTTTTTAAGTATCTCGTTAACATCCAATGAGCTGATGCATCTGCTGCGCACATTGAAAAATCTGTTTGAAAACTTTCTTAATTCCGGCAGCAGTACATTGGTCATTTTCTCTGTCTGTTCATGGTTGAACTGGGCTTTCTCTGCCTGTGTTTTGCAGTATTTATTATAAGCTTCTTTTGCGTCGGCAAGTTTGGCTTCAAGTTTATTTCTGTCACATTTTCCCTCAATTTCTTTTCGATGCATGAGATATATCATCAGTTCCATTGGCTTTGAATACCAGTTACCAACAGCATATCTGACCTTTGCGCTTATTGATGGATTTTTATTGTCGAGGAAACTCTGTAAGCTGATGTATTGATTATATGACCAACACTCAAAAGATTTGATTTCCGTTTTCTTCTCATACCATGATGTGTCTATGTATATGCAGGTTTCAACGCTTGTTGGTATCTGAACCACAAAACCGTATAAATGACACTGTACGGCATTGCAGCCAACAATAATATCCTCAGCATCCGGGAATATGGATTTGGTCAGTGCGCTCATGACAGCTTTCGATGTGCGCAGTGGTGTCAGTGTAATCTTGTGCCAAGTCTTTTCATTTACAGGCTTTGAAGTATTTAAACTTCGTACCAGTGTCAGTAATTCCATTTTCTCATTAACAGCATCCTGAAGCATTTCCTCTGCTTCGTTAAGCTCTTTCTGAATATCTGTCATAGTTTTGTCTCCTTTGTTTACTCAACCAGTGTTTTGTATCTATTGGAATATTTGAGCGGAAGCTCAATACTTAATCCAGTGATTTCATCGCGTATCAGAATATAATCTATATTTTTATAACACACTCTTGTTCTGCTCTTCAGATTAAATGATATTGTACGTGGTATTTTTGACGAATCAATATATAAAAAATCAATATTGTCTTTACTAATCTTAAATTTTGAAGGAGAGTCAGTATCTATGTTGGCGGCTTCCGATATTATCCAAAATTCTTTCTCTAATGCCAGAATACTGATAATGTCTGAAATCCTCATACCCACATCAATATATTTTTTTGCATCACTATTATAATATCCATAAATATTAAAATTGAAAGGTGTTCTACAGTCCATATTACTTTGGACTATAAATGTAAAGCTTATAAATAAAACCAATAATGACCACCATAAATGAGAACAAAATGCGATTATAATACCAAGGATGAATAATATAATTCCAAGGATTCTATAAACGGCATTGACCTTTTTCCTTTTTTCTGCACATTCTTTCAGCTTGTCATACTCATCCTGTGTAAGTCTGATATATTCTTTTTTGGATTTATCCAAGTCCTTGAAATCAAAGACTATTTTCTGTCCGTCTTTGTCAATAATTTCCTTATAAAATTCATTTGGAATGTTGCTTATATCCATTTTTTCCTTTCTTACGGCCATCTTTGATGTGCCAGTTTGTATATATATCTTTTGTGCATGCCCGTCACGTCTACAGTAATTGTAAGCGCAACAAGTAATATAACTATTATTATCCACTTAATCATTTCCGCAAGTGGCACAGCAATTAATAGCGCGCGTCTATCTACAATTAGTCTGTGCATCCCGCCGGGTTTTGGTGCAAAGAGTATCTGTTTGCAGGTTTTTCGGCAGATAAGTTCATTTACTTCATATTTATAGGTTACGGCATATGTAAATGGTCCCGTTTTTTCAGCAGAAATGCATTCTGCCTTAATAATTACTGCCTGTCCTCTGATGCTGTTTTGTCTGAGTCTGAATACTGCAAACAGAATAAGCACTAGCAGGAGAGCAGTAGCAGCAATTAATGCTGATAGATGTATCATAGTGATTCTCCCTTTCTGTACGGTTCATACAGGTAAAAAATATAGTCATTTTCGTTCTCATTAAGCTTTCCCGCAATCTTGTAATAATCATATTTGTGTATATATCTTTTTTCATACGGAATAATAAGTTTCTGCATGATACCATCTTTGTCAAAATACTGAAATTCAAGAGTATTGCTGTATTTAATCCAGCTTTCTATCTGCAGGCAGGACTGTTCATCAGAGCTTTTCTGCATTTCTTGAATTTTATTATAAATGTTAACTAAATGCGCACCGTTAGTAAGAATATTTAAAAAACAGTAAAGAAAAACCGAGGTCAGTATAGAAAAGACAATAATGAAAATTGATTTTTTATAACATATTGCATTTATCATAAGAACTAATGACGCAAGAAGCAGCAGGCTTGTTACACAAAATAGTATGTTTTTAGTCTTGCTGTGCTTATCATTCATAACCGTCTCAGCTATATTCTTTAGTTTTTCATAATCATTGATTTCAATTAGCAGTTTCATTTTTTCTCCTTAATTGTTCTTTTTATTAACTGGTTGTTAATACCATTTTACAGGTCTGATCTGCCAGCTGCATTTAATCTCATGCTTTTTGTTATATGTCTGTGTGAATTTCATTTCAATTTCGCTGACATTCAACCAAAGGGGCAGCTCTGCCTGTGCCTGTGCTATAATCATTGCGTCTATTACTTTTGAGCCATTTAAAATATTAATCCATATGCTGCCAGACTCGGAAGCTTTTAACTCATACTCCCTGTTCTGAAGAATTATATCCATAACTTTAACCATTTTTGAATGTTCTTCAAAAAGAATTTCATACATGTTCGTTTTACGCTCAAGAAATAATAGATTTATACTCCAAGAGATTATGAAGACCATAAGCGCTAATCCCATAACATTGATAAGAGACTTTGACGTTTCCGTTTTGAAATAAGTTGTTGTTAATATTATAATTACAGGTATGATAAAAAAAAGCGCAGAAATGAGACAAATGCAATCTGCTACGTCTAATATTTCTTCGTATTTTTTGTGCTTTCCCTCGTAATATTGTCTTGCATTATCTGCTGTATTCCTGTCTGTTTCTGTGAATATTACTTTAAATTCTGGATTATTCATTTAAAGTCCTCCTCATGCCGGTATCTCGTATACAACCAGTACGCACTCGCCAACGGCTGTCACAGATAAAACTTTTGCATTATTATTCTTGATTTCCGTGTTAATTTCTGATTCTGCTTCCTGCGCACTATAGTACATTTTGCTTTTTTGCGTTGTTTCCTTTTCGGATAACTTACTGATGAGTGCATGAACAAGATCATATCCTAACTGTGTTTCCCAGATATTCATAGTGTTTTCTTCCTTTCTTAATTTATTACTCGAACCACTTTTTTATTTTAATGATTATAAGGATTATGCCAATAATCTGTATGAACACTGCTATTGTATAAACAGCCTCTAATGTACTGACAGATTGTCCCACCATATTTGAGTATTCAATGTTTGGAATGACTCCCAGTTTTCCTAATATTACCAGTATTGCACCCACTATAAATAATAAGTATCCCATGATATTTTCTTCCTTTCTTATGGATTCGGCTTTGGCATTCTTGCGTTTACACCCTCTACGCCAAAAAGGGCAGTGCCAATATCTGTTGACAGCTGCACAAGCGCAAAAACTGTGATGCCGACACTGATTGCTGTTAATATGTATCTGACATTCTTATTTCCTATGTGGAAATGATTAAGCGTAAATCCTACTGCCATGAGAATGACTCCGGCAGCAAGAATGAGTGCTTTAATCGTTAGTGGGCTCATTATTTTTTGTCTCTTTTGGAATATCAAGCGTTTTTATCTGCTTATCATTAATAACAATGAGTTTTTCTTTACCGCTGATATTTTTTTGATATTCAAATTCATAATTAATTCCGTTTTCTACGAAATCCCCCTCATCCAGTTCGAATTCAAATTCTGTCGCATCAGGATATTCCTTGGCAATGACATTTTTGACAATGGATTTGGCCTGATTGCTGTATTTATCATAAATGCTTTTGCAATAAAATCCTGAAGCGAGCATGGGCATTCCAACTATAAACAGCGCGATGATTATTTTAATTCTTTTTTTTGTATTCTCTGTCCCTTCAACAATAAATATAGGAATTGAGCCAAGAAAAGCTGTGCCTAGAGTGAGAAGTATTGCCGACGCAAGATAAGGCATTGTCGCTGCACTAATTAACTGTTCCATTGTTTTCTCCTTTAACTTTCTGTTATTTTAATTTTTCCTTTGGAATATCAAGCGTTTTTATATTCTTGTCTATAGACTGTTCATCTTTAACAGTTATAATGAGTTTTTCTTCATTGCTGACAGTCTTTTGATATTCAATTTTGTATTCAGTTCCATTATTGGTAAAATATCCCGTATCTAATTCAAATCTAAATTCTGTTGCATCAGGATATTCCTTAGCAATAACATCTTTGACAATGGATTTAGCTTGATTGTTATATCCACTGTAAATGTTTTTGCAGTGAACACCTAAAGCCAGTAAAATTGCTCCAATAACAAGCAGTGTAATTATTACTTTTATTTCTTCTTTGATATTTTCATTTTCAATAACAAATATAAGGATGGCTACGCCAATAAAAGCTCCGCCTAAAAAATAAAGTATCGTTGTTGCCCAGTAAGGCATTGTTGCCGCATTAATTAACTGTTCCATCATTTTCTCCTTTTAGCCTTTTATTAATTATTAATTTTAGGCTCATTATTTTGACGTTGCTTTTGGAATATTGAGCGTTTTTAGCTGTTTATCTTTATTATCACCAGATTGTTTTTTAACAGATATTATAAGTTTATCTTCATTTTTGATAGTCTTTTTGTACTGAATCTTGTATTCAATATCATTCTCTGTAAAAGAGCCTTCATCAACACAATAAAAAAAGTCTGTTGCATTGGGATAGCTTTCACTGATAACAGGTTTTATAATAGCCGTTATCTGATCATCATATTTATTACAAATATTACCAAAATGTAATCCTGTAATAATAAGTATTCCTCCCAAATTAAGCATAATAAGTAATTCTTTGCCAGCAGCCATTGCTGAAACTATAAATATAATGATGCCAAAACATATACTTCCTACACCAAAAAATAAAAATGCTAACATTGCATAATTATAAGGTGTTGCTGCATTAATTAACTGTTCCATTATTTTCCTCCAATTTCACATATTTCTGTAAGAGATTATCAATATGATACTCTTTCAGTTCCTTATATTTTTCTTTGGTTCCTTCTCTTGTAAGCATCCGGCTGTATATTTTTCCATTAACTGCAACTCTGCCTGTGGTGAGTTTAAGGTCTTTTATTTTTCCGCATATGGTGCATATTTCGCCTGTATACAGTGAATTTGATGGTCTTACCGATATAAGTACGTCTACATACTGATGTTTGTGCTTTGACTTATTTTTAATTTTTGACACATCTGAGTCTGTACGTTTTTTATATCTGCCTGTTTCGTTGGCATCAATCATGTGTTTCCTCCATTCTTTTTGTTGTTTTTGTCCAAGGAAAAATAGAGATTTTTCTTCGTACATTATAAGTATGATAGAATTTGTGCCTGTTTGTGGCTTTCTATATAAGTTTTATATACACATTTTGGATAATTCTTGGATACATCTTGGATAAATAATGTTCGTTGTTGGATGTCTTATATAGAAGAGCATTCGTCATCGGCGAATCTATCATACTTATAATGTAAAGAGTTCATTTCTGGAATATTATATATACAGAAAGAGACAAAAGTTTCAACAGAGTAATAATAAGAATATGGAGGATTGATATTTATGGAAAAAGCTCCAACACTAAAAGAATTGCTGCATCATCGAAAAGAAAATTATGCAACATCAATTGTTGTTTCTGCCAAAAACGACAAAGATTTATTTAAAGGTAATATATCTGATGTACCAGAAAAATTGTTAAGTCTCCAAATTTTTGCATGGGATAAAAGAGCCGGAATATACATAACAATTGAGTAAAGGAAAGGAGCGATTTTAGATGTTTAAATTATCATCTATAAAAGTCGGAATGAAATATCAGGATGTAAGAAATGAAATTATCAAATCAAATAATTTCATTATGAGTTGTTTGCCAGCTTCCTGTAATAGTAACTATAATGTAGTAGAAAATCTTGATACAAAAGAAAAAGTCTATGTATTGAGAGATTATGATACAGGAATTATCACAGATGTAACTACAGATTATTATGGAACGTGAAATAGGTAGGTAAGCAAGAGTTTACTTTGATTTAAGTGAAAGGAAAAACATTATGGATAATAAAACAAAAGAATTTATAAAAGAAAATGCTGTAAGCGAATGGTTTTTACAGGACTGGTATCAAAATTCAGTATTGGAAACAGATATACCGGTATGGACAGACGAACATATTACAGAAATGGTTGGAGATTTTTACCTGATTCCAAGGGAGGTTATTGATGGAAGGAAAAATTAAAAAATCGGACTTGACTAAATTTGCCAAGGATTGTGTGTATGCTCATGAGAAAGCGGTAAAGTTTGAATGTATAAGCGAAGATATCATGAGAAATCAGATAGGAAAAGAGTTAATCAATGACAACCAAAATATTCTCTTAGAAGTGTCAAAGCGATTTGCAAAATATGCTAGAGAAAACATGAATGTAGATTTGGATAATGGAGAAGTTCAAAATCTCCAAAATATTCTTAATTCGATAATAAATTGTTGTGAAGAAAATAATTGGTTTGAGTAAGGCAAAGAAATTTAATTTTCCTTTGGAGGTGAAGTAAATGAAAAATAATTGTAAATTATGTGGTGGAAAATATGATTTTAGAATGGTTAAAATTGATGAATATTTAAATATGACAGGAATTGCTTTTTCAGGAAGTAAAAGACAAGTAAATAATGATAATCGCTTTAGATTTTGTCCTAAGTGTGGAAGAGAATTAACTAAAGAGAATTTTGGTGGAGTTAATTTTGACGATAAGCCAGATGTAAGAAAAAGATAAAAGAATATATTAGTGAACTTGATATGGAAATTAACAGACTTGGAGATTTATTGAAAAATACTGATAGTCCATATGATTTACAAATTAAAGGTAGGTTGAATACAATAATCGAAGTAAAGAATGATTTACTTGGAAGATTGGAAGAAGTGATATAGATGGAATTTAAAAAAAGCGATAGAGATTAGCAGCTTTTTAGATTGGGGAGTACCAATTCTAAGGGGCGTTGTTTTTGAGTTTATTATTTATCCGGCGGATATATTTTCTGCCGGATACTTTTGTTTCATATAGAAGACCATTCGCCATTGGCAATTCTATCATACTTATAATGTAAAAAGTTCATTTTGTTTGGACAAATCCTGTTTGTATGTTTTGTATTGTATATACAGATGAAGAATGAAAAAAACGATAATCTATTGATAGGATTGGAGGAATTAATATGGATAAGATGAATCAAATCAAAAAAGAAATCCTTACGTCAATGAAAATGATGGATACAACTATCAAAGGCGTCAAAGAATCAGAAGAATATAAAATTGCGCAGGCATATAATCAAGGGCTGAGGGATGCTATGGCTATTTTTGAAAGGGAAATGAAGCAATAATTTCTTAGTATAGAAAGGTAGGCAAATAATATGAATGAATTATTAAATAAATTGCAGAGATATATAAAGACATATAAAGAACCGCCATATGGAGAAGAAGTAGAAGGAACAACAGAACTTATGGAGGAAGCTTTTCAAGCTTTAGTAAAAACATCACATAGAGTTGTACTTTTAGAAAATCAATTTATTGATGGTATGCATGTAAACTATCAAGGAGATGATGAAATGGATGGTATTGAGTGCCCTATATGCAAATATGAAGTTGCAAGAAATGATGATTATGCAGAAATGCGACCAAAGTATTGTCCGGAATGCGGCACAAAACTTATTTATTAGAATCTTACTGTTTCAAATCGGAGAAATTTAAGAACATGGATGTCGCTGGGTTCAAGCAGTTCATTAATGACCATCTTACGCTGGCAATTACAGCTACAGTTGCTGACAACTGGGACAGTGTTGGTATTATGGGAAGCCGATGCAATTTGCTTAAAAAGGCGAATAAACCTTTGATTGTGTGGTAGAAAATCGTCGGAGATAATTCAAGCGAATTTGCAGAAAAATGCATGGAAGTTGGACTTGAAATCTAAGTTTTAAAATAATATAAAATGGGAGCATAAGAGATGATGAAAGTGAAAATAAATTTTACTCCATACTATGAATGGTATGCAAAATGGATTGATTGGAAAAAAGTATCTGTTAATGATTTTGTAAATGGAAAAATTGAAAATCCGTTTGGTATGTTGGATGAATGGCTTGATATTATTTCAATAAAACCAACCCAAAATGATATTGGGAAAGAAATATACTATTCTTTGAATGCATTACAACGTAATGAAATTACATACGATACTTATCTTGAAGGATGCGTGATAAAGAAAGGTGTAATCACGGATATCTCGAAAAATATATTACAAATTGATGGCAAAGATTATATTTATTCCCAATATAATACAGTTTTATTTGATAAACCAGAATATTGTATTTTATATCTTCATTATGATGGCACAAATATATTTGAAGGGAATGAATTGTTACCTATGTTTAGTGAAGGTTTGTTTATAGTTGAAATTTAATGAACAGGTGGATAAAACGGTCATGGAAGCAAAGGTGAAAATCAGCCGGATATGAGAGAAACAATAAAAGATTATATTGATGAACTTTATACGAAAATCAAAAGGTGCGAGACTGAAATTGCCAATACAAAAGATGTTAACTACGAAGCTCGTATGATGGCAAGACTGGATGCACTGACAGAGGTGAGAAACGATTTACTAGAAAAGATGGGCGAATAATATGATAGTATTTGTGATTATCAGTATAATTACAAAAATATAGCATTCTGAAAGCCCACCGCTTCAGCCGTGGGAGGATGTCAAGGAAAGGAATAATAAAAATGACGATTAAAGATATTTTAACAGTAACTGGTGGAAGAACAAAAGTAGTTATTCTTAGTACAGATGAGAAAGAAAAGTATATAGCTTTATGGTATGGAAATATAGATGATATTGATTTTGAACATGTACCATTTGGAAATTATGAAGTAGAACATGTGACGGTGATTAATGGAGAAGATGTTCTTCAATTACATTTTGAATATCCGGAATTAACAAAACAAGAGAGGGATGCAGCAGGCAGAGAAGCAGTTGGGTATCCATATCCTACAGAATGGATTGAGAGACTATTTGTTAAATACAGAGATTGGAACTATATAAAAGAACTTCTTGTTACTAAAGACAAAGAAGAAATATACAACGAAATAAGAGTAGTTGATTACTAAAAATTGGTTTGAAATAAAGCAATTGTTGGAAAGGCTGGACGAGACTGATGGAACGAATCATAAACGAATTAGCAAATAAGGACCATTTTACAAATGACAGGCAGTATAATATAGGATTAAAACTGATTAGAGAGAATGGCTATCTTTATGTTTGTGGAAATCCTGATGTTAAATATTATTGCATGTGCAATGGATTATAAACGAGGTGCCGGTATGAAAGAAAATAAGAAACAATGGATACTTGGTTATATGTCGCAGCACAAAGATGAACCTGTTGATATTGTCGCAGAGAGCTTTGTAAATGCGTATGTAAATAAGTTTAATCCCAAAAGAGTAGAGTGGTATCCATATGGTGCGCCAAAGGTTCCTGAGCTTGGCAGGCTGCTTGCGGAATTGTATAAGGAAAACAAAGTTGGCAGATACAGACATTGTTGTAAGAATTGGCAGGACGGCTATCCAAAATGGTTTTACATATATTATCTGGCAGATTAATACAGGCAGTCGCATGGCTGTCTGTTTTTATATGGAAAGCAATAAGTTGACAACAAATCTATCATACTCTTTATGCAAAAAATTCATTTCATTTGTAATGATATATAAAATAACTAAGAAATATAAGTCTATTTTGAAAGGTGTAGTTGATATGGAACAAACTTTCTATGTTGGAATGAAAATTTGCGTTTATTATGCAGTTTATATAAATGATGCTGGATATGAACAAAAAGAAATGGTTCAAGAAAACGAGATTGCTGGATTTGTACATTGTCTACAAGTTTTAGGATATATAGAAGTTTAACTTTATTTGTGGATGGAAAGGAAATCATAAAATGAATAAAGCAATATGTGTAAAGGATTTTGAAGGTGTTGGTTTTTTAGAAGATGATAAAGATAAAAAAGTTCATATCAAAAAGGGTGATATAATCGAATGGGATAATCAAGGATATCTTTGGTCTGATAACATATGTTTTGGACATATGGATGCTTATCCTGGTCAATGTTTTAAATTTTAAAAGCAAAGTAAAATTAAGTTTACTTGTCAATGGAAAGGAAATAAAATAAATTATGTCAAAGAAAATTATATATACAGATGAATTTGGGAATAAGATAGACGTTAATTCGATTGAGGGTATCCATGTTATACTTAACGACATTTTTATGACATGCGATAATGAGAACAGCTGTTTATGCGTTAAAGAGAATATTAAAGCAAGCGTAGAAAAATGTTATGAAACCAGAAAACTAGAGATTAAAACTGGTAAACCTCAAGATAAAAGTAGCATTTGGTAAGGAAGTTCACCTGGTTTGAATAAAGAAAAGAGAGGAATATATTATGGACAAATTAGAACAAGCGATGCAGAGTGCAGATTTCTGGACAGAGTTGTCATGCACATCATTTGGTAAAATAGTACTTCATGGTAAAAATATGAATGAAGACGCAGGCGAGGACGCATATTATGAGGTTTCAAACGAAGTTAATTCAGATGGTGACTTTGCTATTCATTTTTTCAAAAGCTATGAGAGAATGAAGGAGTGGCTTAATAACTGGCAGGGTGAATGTTTCTACGATTATCTTGTGGAACTGTATGAGAAAGAGTTGCAGCACGATAATTCCATCGCATAAGAAAGGATAAAAATGAAGATATATGTCTTAGAAGAATATAATACCGGGCGAACAGCTTGCATTTCGGAAAATGTTAATATAGTAAGAAAGCAGATGTATAATAAGGAGTTTTTTCAGTCCAGAATATAACGATTTTCCCATACTGACAATATGGGAGAATGGTATTCAGATTGAAAAAATTGAAGGTGGAGCTGTACTGAAGAGAATCGCAAAAGAAATAGCGCTTTCTGAAGGAACGAATTGAGAGAGTCGCGTAGTGGAAATTAGAGATTACGAATAGGAGGAACAGGCGATGAAATATAGAATAATTAATGTGGACAACAGGGCTTCTTATAGCAAGCTAATGAGTTTTGAGGAAGTTAAAGCATGGTTTGAACCAAATGTGGAGCTTGACGAAGAACACAGTAAATGGGCTGAGATTGAAGACATTGATGACATGAGAGAGTATCTCGTATGGGAGGCTCAGGGCATGAGACCTAACTACAGAATTGAGGATTGTCCGGAATAAGAAAACTAAATACATGTTTGATGCAGGCAGCCGTGTGGCTGTCTGTTTTTTATATAGAAAGCTATTCGTTATCCGTAAATCTATCATACTTATAATGTAAAAAATTTATTTCGTTTGGATAAAACCCATTTCCGGAATGTTATATATACAGAAAAAATGAAAAAAGGAGACAGACAGCCATGGACTTAATTGATAGAGAGTGCTTATTAGATAATATAATAGAATGGCGGGCAATGTTAACTGATGAAAGTGAAAAGAAACTGCTTACAAAAGTAATGCATTGTATAAAGGCAAAAGATACTGTTGTCGATATGCAAAAACTTATTGATGGAGTAAATTCTCAAAAATTAGATTTAAACAGTGCAGAAAATAAAAATATTAAAGCTGCATCTGTTTATAATACTGCGATTGACGATAGTCTATATGAAATCAAAAACGCTGTATATCCTCATTATAAAGCATTGTTTGTCTGGGATAAAACATGCTAAGAAATTCATAAAGAACGATATAAAGACTATATGGAATATAAAAAGCTAGGAGTGTGAACAAGTATGGAATGGAATATGAAAAACAACCCAACATTTAAGGATATATCGGAAAATAGAAGCTCGTGCTTCTTAACGGTGCGCAGACACAGTTCTTTTGTTGCAAAAGATTATTACAATTCAAAACTTGATAAGTGGTTTAAGATAGGCAACTGTGTGTGTGTGGAAGAAGTTCCGGTGGTAGCATGGATGCCTTTACCTAAGTTCGATTATGATTTAATTAATAAGGAGTCGGAATTAATTAAATCAACAGATGGGAAAACTCATCTAATCGAAAGTTATATGCCAGAGAAAACAGACTCGTTTAAAATTATAGAGCAGGAACCCATTCTTGAGATCGAAAAAAGATATAATTAAGAGAAACATTAAAATTGGGGAGGATGTTGATCATGTCATACAAAACATACGTTAATGACACACAGATTTTTGGAAACAATGAATGCTATCCAGAATGGATAGCCTATATAAAGAGCAAGGGCATTGAGGTTGGAGAGAATGACAGCTATACCGGCGAACTTGATGACTTTATGGAGGCGCTTGATGTTGTTGAGTCCATTGTAATGAAACTTGAAGCAGAAAGACGTGAAAACAAGAAAAATGGCTTATCTTTCCATACGGAGAGTATATTCGACCTTGGCGAGATTTATGATGCAGTTGCCGCAAGCCCAGGCGATGAGAGCTTGCTGGATAAAGAAATTGAGTATGTAAATAATGCTTACATGTTCATGCCGTATGCCTTCTTAAAAGCCTGTGAAGACATTGTTGAATACATGGGGCTTTCTTTTGAAGGTCGGCATACAAGGATATATAAGCTCAAAGATGGCTGCAAAATTAAAGTAGAGGCAAGATAACATGCGTGAAAAGAAAATTATATATCAACCAATGGAGGTAATATATTATGGAATATAGACTAACGGTGCAGCATAACAAAAACGATAATGAACAATCTGTAACGATTATAAATGATAGAGAAGATGCGAAGACTGAATATCTAAAGAGCTGTGAAAAAGATTATTTTACGCAATTAGAGCAGTGCAGATGCGGAGAGTGGGAAAGAATCATGTTTCAAATAGAACAAGGGCAATATGGAAAAGGAGCTGGATTATGTTGTGAATTATGTTTTAAATTAAGGTTTCACAGACGAATAGTTCAAGCTGATGGCAGGATAATATATACAAAAGGAGAAGATATGTTTAATCGTAAGACACTATGCAAGTGCGTATTGCCAGGGCTAAAAAATAAGATGCGAGTAATATTATAAAAATGTCTGCTTAAGTAGATCCATACCCGCTAATTGCTAAATCGTATGTTGAAACTGTGATGCAAATATTTACTGAAGTAGATAAATCAAGCAGGGAGACGTGCAAAAGGAGAATTATGTCAGAAAATAATCAGTCAAAAAGATCAAGATGCAGATATTGCTTTCCCTCTATAAGAAAAAACGGCAATGAATTCCATTGCGTCGTGGATGGATGGGAAGATGAAAATGTTAAAAGTGTTTCTCGCAAAGATTGTGAAAATTGCGATAAATTCAGCAGCAGATATATTGAATATCCAATTACTGTAAATGGAATCGAATCAGAAGAAATTAGGCCATATACTCTTGGCTATGAATGCGGAACTCTCTGTGAAGTCAGGCCTTGTAGAGAAGAGTATGAGAATAAATCTTATCTGGGCATATATCTTGGCGAACTGCCTGTCGATATAGCAGTGTCATATGATGAAGATACAGGTATTCTGCGAAACAGGGCCGTTAATAATCCCGCAATTTTCGTTCCAGAACTCAAAAGAATTGTATATGGGTATGAAAGCTGGTGGCGGGAAATTGAGTCAGCAGATGACTTTGCCGGAATATCGGATGAGGATATTGAGAATACATGGTATGTTGGCTTGCTGAAGAAACTGAAAGAATAATACAGAGAGAGAAAAAACGAATGTTTAATTCAAAAATGTACAAAAAATACTACCCGGTTAAATTGTCAGCAGACATCTTTAACATGGATATTACCGATAAGAAAAAACTCATAAAATGGATTAAATCCATCATTGCTGATGTCAATGCATATAATGTGCAGAGTCGCAAACGTGCCGAGACTGCTGGATGCAAGGAATACTGGCGGATTAACTTTTATCCAGATAAGGAATATATTGACAGTGTGTGCCAAAAAATCACAACTGAACCATTTTCACTGACTGCTGAGGATATTCAGCTTGTAAATTTAGTGCTATATCGACACAAGTATATAGGAATTATATCTGCATACTATTTTCCGGTACTGCCAACAACAGAATAGCCAAAAAAGAGGATCTGTAGCAGATTCTCTTTTTTGCAATGAAAATTTGGTAACGCTGATATTAATTGTTGTTAATATAACCTTATTTCGTATTTGGAATATTATATATAAAAAAGAGAAAATAAGAAAAAGTAAAGAGACTGGAAAGATTGCGAGGAAAACTCTTAATGAATAGAAGGATGATAGAGTGTAATAAATGTCAGGAGTGTCTAAACCAAAAAATATTATTAGATTTTCAAAATAATGCAGATATTATGGTTATTGGACTGTCAGCACGAATTAAGAAATATGAAGATGAAATACCTCTTGATAGCAGAACCCGAAGTGGGAAAATTATAGATGCTTTTGAAAATATTGCTCAAAAACATTGTATGTCCATTTATAGAACTAATTTGGTAAAATGTGCCCCTATTGATTCTGAAAAAAGACTTCGATATCCTAATGATAAAGAAATTAATGCATGTTTTGAAAAACTAACAGATGAAATAAATAATATAGCTCCTAAACTTATTATATTATTAGGAAATATTGTTAGAGAGTCATTTCAAACTAATTTCAATATCAATATATGTAAACCTAAAGAAAATAGTTTACAAGTCGTGAAATGGAATAATATCAATATAATATCTATTTATCATCCGTCATATATAAAGCGATCAAAGAACAGAGAATTAAGATATTATAGACTATTTGATGAGTTGCTTGATGACATAGATGAAGATTAATTGTCTGTAATTTCATACGGATAAAAATAAAGTCTTGGAGGTAATAATATGACAAAAGCTGTAAACATTGAGAAGCAGAAAATGATCTGATTCTTTTTATTAAAGAAATAATTAATGGTATCACTGGTGAATTTATCTATATTGTCTATATCGGCACAAGTATGCAGGCATTATATCTGCATACTATTTTCTGGTACTAACAACAGAATAGCAAAAAATAAGGATACGATTTTTCGTATCCTTTTTATGCAAGATAATAACCGCTGTGGTCTTGTAAACCAATTTTTAAAGGCCTCGATTTCGAGCCCTTTACAATTAGAATGGGATATAAAATATCTTGCTTAAAATGTAACTGCTAATTATGCCTATAATGTTAAATGAGATAACAGTGTTGGCAAGAGCTATGATAATATATATTGCCTTTGTTGCTTTTTTGCAGAGAAGAAGCTCGGCAAAATAAATCAACGCCATAGGAATTGAAAACCAAAAATCAATTATTAAGGCAGTGTTGAAATATTCTTTGTGTGTCAGTATCATTCCTATTATAAATATTATTCCAAAATATATTAAACTGTAAATAGCTTTTTCTTAGTCATAAAATTCATTCCTTTCTTATTAGATTTTCAATCGCCGTCGCAGCACAGCCGACGGAATTTTTATCATAAATTTCGCATTCCGCATAAATTATATCAGCAATTCCTTTTGTCAGTTTGTCAATTTCTTCATTGAGTTTTGCGATTTTATTGAGATTTTTGTTAGACCGTTTCTTTGGCACTGCATCTATTTCAGCAAGTATCTCCTTAATTCTGTCTGAGTCTATATCATAATTGCTGACAGTCTCAAATTCAATCCTTTCTCCCGTTACAGGAGAAAGGGGTATTGGCAGATAGCATATGTGTTCTTCGAGTCCACTGTACTGAAGATTGTCGTCATAATCATAATCGTATATTTCTTCAGTATCGGTTAATTCAAGGCATAGCTGCGGCCAGATTTTTCCGGCGGTATCATCATAAGCATTAAAGAATACTATTCGGCCGGACAGTTTACTCAGCTTATAACTTTTAAGCATATTTTTGAGGTCGTTTTCGTTTTCGCCATTATGTAAGTTGAAAAATACGTGCTGTCCGCAGGTGTATTGATCTACTTTAATCATTTGCATTCTCGCTTTCTTCATTGACCTTTTTGATAATTTCTTTGATGAGGTATTTGACAATCTCCGCCTGAGTATGCGGTTTATTGGCATATTCCCTGATTTCTTCCGTTAAAAATGCCGGATTTACACTGTTCATATAAGTTTCAATCATCATCAGACGTTCGTCTGCTTCGTATGGAACGAACTCTGTTACATTTTGAAATCGTCTGAGCAGCGCCTTATCGAGCAGATCCGCTCTGTTCGTTGCAGCAATAACAATCTGACCATCTACAAGGTCGTCAAGTGCCTGCATGAGGGAAATAGTGATGCGGGCGATTTCGCCGTCTGCTCCGCCGCCACCTTTGCGCGCAAGACCTATGCAGTCTATCTCATCAAGCATAAGCACGCACTTCATACCCTTGCAAAAATCGAATACGCGCTGGATATTCTGTGAAGTCTTTCCCATGTATGAGTCGATAAGATACGAGAAATTCAGATACACATAAGGCAGTTCCAGTTTGTATGCAGTATATTTTGCGAATTCTGTCTTTCCGGTGCCGGGTATTCCGGACAGAAGAGTACTGTTTGTATATGGGATTCCATATTCAAGGAGTTTTGTAGTGGTATTTACTGCCTTTATAATTCTGGTAAAGACGTCTGCCTGCTGCTTGCCAAGATAATATCTACTCTCATTGAAGTCTGAAACATCAATCATCTTAACAAGTCCCTTGATGTTCATGGGTACTTCCATAACATTGTCTGAACCGTTTTCAAGCAGTTTCTTGTAGTATTGAACCTTGCCTTCATTTTTCTTTGTACCGTCCTCAACGCAGCAGCATATTGCATACTGTTTTGCATCCTGTATTCTGTTTTCCGCTATCGCCCTGATGCAGGCAAGCATGTTGTCACTCATTCCCATCTTAGATTTCTCCTTTTACAACTCTTTCGTTAACATATGCAGTGAACTCCATGATTCTTTTGTAATCAGGCTCATCCGGCAGAGCAGTGTTTTTCTTTGCATACTCAAGCTTCTTCTCATATTCGCTGACTAGCTCAAAGAATTCCGGAAGCGGTTTGTCGTCTGCACCAAGATACTTTCCGTTCCTGATATCCATAAGCAAGTCATGTTCCTTTTCGCGATAGGTCACAATTTCCTGCTGCTCCAGAATGTCAATGCACGTCATGTATAGTCTGAGCAGATGCATTGAATGTTTTGCTATTTTGTTGTGAGCGACAGCATTTTTATTTCTTTTTCCGATTTTTGCATAGTTTTTTACAGTTGTCTGCAGCTCATTCCACAGGTGGCAATAATCTCTGAGCGGATAGTGGTGCAGATTTATGTCCATGAATATTTCCTTATCGAATCCTTTCTGTACAGCAGTATCAATATACAGCTTAATGGCATCATGTGGATATGCAGAGTATTTTCCGGCAAAATTTTCTTCCATTGAAGATAATACGTGCAGAATGTGCTCCTCAAGATCCGCCTGCGGCATTTTGCCTGTTGAAAGTTGTTTTAATCCGTCCATCTGCTGTTTGGCATATTTACCAAATGAATTGATTGCTTTCTTTGACAGGAACATGTCGGAGTTGTTAATTAATTCCCTACCAATGTCTGATAAATAAAAATAATGTTCAGGCTTGCATCCAAGCATTTCAATAGTGTTCGAATTGCAGTTTGCAAGCAGGAACATGAATTTATTGAATGAATAAATCACGGTATCCGTATTCACATCCGTAAATTGTTCAAAGTTCTCACCTACGAGCGCATCCATGTCTGTGAACTGCCTGAAGCTTCCACTGACAAGAATGCCCAGTCTGCTGTTGACTGCGCATCCTCTTATGTCAAGGTCGCTGTTTTCATTGTCTGTTCCATATGCATGGCTTCCACCAGCTGTAAGCAGGATAATATTGCTGCCAAGGTGCTTGTCAGCTTTTAGAAAGCTATATTCGTCTGAATTAAGTTTCGCTTTAATTTTGTTTATCTGCATGATTATTTCGCCTCCAATTTCGTTTGTTTTTCGGACAGACTGACTTTTACCGTCTTTTCGTCAAGGATGTAGAATAATCCACATGTTTGCCCAGGAATAACTTTGCTGTATGTTTTACTTAAGCAGTCTACCTGTATAATTCCTTTATCTGTTTTTGCACTAACTTGATACTGCGACATTGAATACCGAATGTTGTTTGCCGATTTCTGGCGCTTTCCCGTAATAGTCAGTTCTGCGCATTTAACATTTGAAGGCTTTACGAACGCGCATAACCTTACAGTTACACGTATAAACGCTGTTACTGTAACAAGCAGCAGGCAGCATGCCATGAGAAAGAATACTGTCATTGCCAAAACAATGCCGGTTGAACCATTGCTTTGAACATATTGGTTTATGTTTTTGTGGACATGATTCATGTAGAATATGATCCAAACAGCAGCAGTGCCAGCCAGAAGTCCTCCTGTGAGATACAATACTCCGCTCCACACACAATATTGTCTTATTATTTTCTTCCGGTCATCTGTATTTGCATTTTCATTAAGTATTGTACTGATAGTATTTTTAAGCATAATATTTCCTTATGTTAACATTTTGTATGTTATGCGTTTTCTGACGCTTTAAAGTTGTATATAGGTTTAATAGCATCAATTATTTCCACTGTATCTTTGATATTTTCTATAATCTCTTCTGCAGGTTTGTATACAAACGGGCTCTCGTCAATAGTTCCTGTGTTTACTGACGTAGTATATATACCTTTCATGGACTCCCTGTAAGCATCCATTGAAACCGTATCTTTAGCTTTGCTTCGTGAGAGTATTCTTCCTGCTCCATGAGGGGCAGAGTAATTCCAGTCAGGATTACCCTTTCCGGTACAGATAAGAGAACCATCACGCATGTTTAGTGGTATGATAACCCTTTCACCAGCTTGTGCAGAAATGGATCCTTTACGCAAAATCATATTGTCAGTATCTATGTAATTATGAATAGTGTCGAAACTTTCAATTGGTGTCAGTTTTGCATGCTTTATTATTTGCGATGCAATGGTTTCACGATTTATTCTTGCGTGTTCCTGCGTAAGCTTCATGTCATGAAGATAGTTATCCATTGTTTGTCCCTCAAGGTACGCAAGTTCAAAAGGAATTGAAATATGTGTTTCCTTATAGTCAGCCCTTAGTTTTGCAAGCGCATTGCTTATTTCTTTTTGTCTGCCTGCATTTGTATATGTTCTGACCAGTTCCTTTGTCAGCTCATTTAAGGTCTTACCATTATGTTCTTTTAGTTTAAGATTTTCATAGGCAAGATTTTGGTAATAGTCGCAGACTTCTATACCGAGATGTCTCGAACCTGTATGAATTACGAGCCAGTAGTTACCATCTTTGTCTATATCCACTTCAATAAAATGATTCCCTCCGCCAAGCGTTCCGAGAGATTTGTATGCTTTATCCACATCAACCGGTGCTATTATATCTGCAGCATGAGAGTCTGCAATTGCCGAATCGTGAATATTGAATCCAGATGGGACATATCTGCGAATTACACTGTCAAGATTTGGCAGATCAATGTTTTTATCTTTTAATTTGATGGCCAGCATTCCACAGCCAATATCCACGCCAACAAGATTTGGTACAATTTTATCAGTAATGGTTATTGTTGTACCAATTACACAGCCTTTTCCGGCATGAGTGTCCGGCATAATACGGATCTGGTTGTCTTTTACGAATTCCTGATTGAGCAGATTAATAAGCTGGCTTATGGTTTCGTTGTCTATATTGTTGGTGAATACTTTACATTTGTTATATTTTCCCTGAAGTTCAATCATAATTTCCTCCTTATATCTACTTTAGTAGATATTTTATATAGCATAATACTTTTATATTTTACCTTTTAACTTGTACTGCGCACTTGCACAGTGTTATAGGCTAATTATATTCTCATCTGGTTCAATCATTATACAAAGTAAAACATTCTCTGATTTCTTTGCAGTAAAATCTTACTCTGTCTCCAGCATTCACAGTTTTGAGTTTTTCAAATTGTTTCCTGCTCAGCTCAATTTCCACTGTTTTAGGCACGGCTGTAGGTTCTCTCAACGCATCGTTCTGGAAAACAATTCCCTGACAGTATGGTTTGCTATCCTCATATATCATGAACTTTTCATGCGGGACAGATGTGATGTATGTCCATGGGATGACATTCATTTCGTCGTCGTGATCCTTGCACCATCGAGCTTCAATTGCAATAACATCAACGCTTTCTTCTTCATCGTGGTCAACAAACTTTCCGTCAGCAATGTCAAGCTTCAATGTCCCGCCATCAAAACAATCACCCTCATCATTAATAGCGCCATCAATTTCCATGAGGTCATCGTTGGCACCAAAAACAATAATAAAGCCATTCTCTTTGGCAATAGCGAGGTCTTCCTTTGTGAACTGTGGCCAGTTATATTCGCGCCCATTAAGCTTTTGGGCAAATTCTTTTAACGTCATGATTTTTTCTCCTTCTTTTTTTTAAAATTATCAAGCTTGATTCTTACAGCTTTGCTTATCATTTCATCTGTCAGCCCATATGCTTTTTTCATTAGGTGCAAACATATCATTACATCTGCGAATTCTTCAAGCAATGCATATTTCTTATCAATCAGTTTTTCATGATGTTCCCTGACCGTTTCATCAGTATCAGACTCTGAGCAATAGCTTTCGTAATCAATGATAGCAGTGGCAAGCTCGGTAAGTTCCTCAATACATATGACTTTGTTGTATGTGAGCTTTACAGGATTGTCATCAACTGGCATTTCTCCGGTACGCAGATCCTTGCTTATCATCTTAACTATGCCGAACTTGTCTACAATATCCTGTATTAATTCTCTGGCAGCATCAACTTCCATGGAGCCGTTTTTATGTACAACATTCTGCGCTTCGTCCAGTAGTATGTTGAGTGGCAAAGCGTCTTCTGTCTGTCCATACATTTTATCTTTAAATCTTTGTAAGAAATTATTCCTTTCTTTGTGATATTCTTATGTATAATATTACATATTTTCTTTTATTCAATAAGAGTATGATAGTTTTTGTTTTTAAATATGGCCTTCTATATGAAAATAGCAGGAGAGTATTCCTGCTGATTTTCTTTCTTATACACTTTCTGCCTGCCAGACATAGCTAACAAAATCATATTTATCTGTGTTTTTTTTGAGTCTTAGCACAATATTATCTGTATACGGAATTTCGTTTTCAATGACTGGATATCTTCGAATTGCGAATGGTGGTTTGCGTATTCTGTAGAATAGTTTATTTGTTTCAATAATCCCATCGTATGTTGTGTCTATTTCAAATTCTAATCTGCCACTGGTTTTTCTGGCTTCTTCCATATTGTTCTTTATATCAAGGCAATCTGCCCCATATTTCTTAGTTAGGTTCCTTTTCATTGTATATATTGATGACAGCATAATAAAAAGTGCATACAAAATAATAGTACATACTATGATAATCAGGTTAATCAGACCAACAAATCTGGCGTTTATAATACGCTGTGCTAATGAAAATACAAGAAAACCAATAGGTATTGTAGCAAAGATTAACAGTTCAAACAAAAAGTCTTTATGGTCATAATCTTTTGCTAATTTTTCGTATTGCTTATACGCCTTTGTAACCAGCTCGTAATCTGCGTCTGTGAACTCAAATCTAACATTTTTCATCTAACATTCCTCGCTTTCTGCCTGCCAGACATAGCTGACACGTCCACGTTTGTCTATAGTTTCTTTGAGACTTAAAATGATATTGTCTGTATCCGGGATTTCGTTGGCAACTGATACTTTGCATAATACATAGCATTTATATGTATTTTCTGGATCCATTATTTCGTAAAATAATTCATTTCTTTTGCTTGTGTCAAATTGTATTTGATCGCCGTGCCTCATAAAATCTTCTAAACTGTATTTTATATTGAAACAGTCTATCTTGTATTGACCGGCTATATCTATTTTCTTTTCGTATGCCAATGTTTGTCCAAGAAAAATCACAAACAGAATAATAGTACATGCTATGATAATCCGATTAGCAAAGCTGGCATTTGAAATGCACTCTGCAAATACAAATATAAGAAAACCGCTAGGAATTGTAATAAGAGTGAACAATCCGAACAAAGAATTTTTCTCATGATAATCTTTTACCAGCTTATCATATTGTTGACACGCTTTTTTAACCAGCTCGTAATCTGTGTCATTGAATATTACTTTGACATTCTTCATTCTAAAGTCCCTCCGTGAAATATTTTGCAAAAAATGCAAAGCTGACAACAAATACAAGCACTGACAATGTACCGAATATGTATATATGCCGAATCTTTCGGTCATAAATCGCCCACAGCAGCAGAGCGAACAGTATGGGAATCAATATGAAAAACAATACTGCGCTAATGTATAAGTATATATGCATAATATTACTCCTGACCATAATGTTATTTGTTGCACAACCCACAGGCTTGCCTGTGGGTATTAGTAAATGACTATTCTACAGGTTTTCCTGTTATAACGTCTTTTTTATTAAGTTTCTGCGACACAGGAACACATAATGTACTCATAACTGATTTTGTATAATACTTGTCACTGCCGGGTTTTTTAATTGATATATCATACACAACGCTGATTTTCTCACCATATGTGCCAACCTGTATGATATTGTTTTCTGTCAGCCTTTCATATGATGAAGATAAGCTTCCATATGAACCAAATGCATATCCCCACAATTCATAGAACTGGTCTGTGTAACCCTCGATTGCGAAGACATTGTAGTATTCAGTGTCATTTGAAATAGCAAAACCATCCTGAGTCTGGCCGTGGAATGTATCATCCATAGAGTCCTGAGTTATGCCGTTAATCTGAGGTGATGTTGACAGCAGTGATATGTCAGCGTGAACATGGTCAATTACTACATCATATCCATCAGGAAGTCCCTGTGTATGTACTTTCATGCTTATCTGTTTTGGATCCGTTACACGCCAATTGTTGAGATCATATCCGTTGGTGCCGTACTCGCAGACCAGTTTGAAGTCTTCATCAGGAATGTCTAGTGTCTGTGATAATGACGGTACTCCCATATCATTTGTCTCCATAACTTGTATCTCTGTATCAACTGGAACATATTCATCCTCGATTGTACATCTGCAAAGGTCAGTTTTTCTGGTGAATGGATTCTTCTGAGGTATAAAATCATGCATATAAACATTTGTCTTTCCGCCATGCCGCCAATACCTTTGATGTCTTTAAATATACAGTCTGCCATTTCATAGACATCTTGATCAGAATGAACGTACTTAAATGGATTATAGTGACATGAAATATCTTTGTGCCAAAAATCTAGTATTTTTATTTCATATCCATATTCTCTGACAATATCAATACTATTTTTCATAGCTGTTTCAGAATCTGCAACAACAACGAATGACTTTAGCCGGGTATCTATTTCGGCAGGTGTTTTTATAATCTTCAATTTTATTCTTCCAGATTAATGTATATTATGTTATCCATTACAAACCAGTTCTTTACAGATTCATGGCCGTAATTAATGATTGCCTGTTCCGGATTTTTACATATAAACTCATCGTCTGTATATGGGGTGGTAATAATATGTATTTTGGTCCGGCTTTGCAGGCTTTTAAGCAGTTCCCTGACTTTCATTGTCTTTCTCCTTTTCGTATTTCTCTATATCTTCCGGCAGTTCATACAAGATAATTTTTCCAAATTCTGCCGCCACTTGGAAAATCAAGTCTTTTTCGTCTTTGTTCTTATTAATTCTTATTACATAATCACGACAGCCTCTTTTCTTATATTCCGCAGACATTACAAATAAAGGATTATTCGCATCTGTTATATTGACATATTCAATATCAATTCCAATATCAATAATTGCTTTTGTAAGTTTTTCGAGAGTCATAGGTGTACTTAAATCAATGTGTAAATACTCATTCATGCCCTCTGCTAATTTTTGAATTGTTTCATGCGTATATTCGATATTTAGCATATTTTTGGATTTCCTTTCTCTAAAGTTTCATAATAAAATATGATACTTTTATCTGTTTCCTCGACCAGTCCGTATTTAGCTGCCAGTCTGTAGCGGAAATCTTTTTGCAAATTAGGCATCATGACATTTTTTAGTCTCTGCCTGAACTGTTCAATGGTGAATGTAGACTTGTAGAAATTACACTGTCTGCACGCTGGAAGGAGATTACTCTCGTCATACATTTCTTTTTCCGACATTGTCTGCGCAATATCGTTGTTGCGATAAACACTTTCAACATGGTCTATCTGCATGTCTTTGTATTCCAGTTCGCATCCACAGTAAGCACATCTGTGATTGTATTTTTCATACAGCTTTTTGCGCGTTGCTGTGGGTATTGATTTGTGTTTACTCATGATTTCTCCTTTAAAAGAACGTTTTTGCAGCAAATATCAATGCAGCAACAATAATAGCAGTAGTAACAATAGTGCCAATACCAACAAAATAGCCATAACCATTTTTTTGATGCACCTCCCTTATTGAACTTGGCATTTGCCGCTATAAGGCTTGCTGCCATTGGAAGTTAACAGCAAGCAGAGCGATAATAAATACAAATATGATTATTTTCATGATTGTTCATTTACTTGAATTTCGTTCCATACATATCTGAGACAGTCAATGAATGCCTCGCTTTCATATACATTGGTGCCGTCCTTATCCATCTTGTGAACTTCGTAACAGCTCGGTCCGCAGATGATGAAATATTTGTCATCAAATACCCATGTATCGTTGAATGAATTACCAACTCCCATGCGGTGCATAGCTCCTATGGAAGTGGTATCTGGGTAGCAACAGGACACTTTAAAAGTTGTCTTAAAATATAAGACTTCTTTGTCGTCTTTCGAACTTAAAAATTAAGCTGTCCGCCACCTGCCGGGGCCGTTCACGCGGCCGCTATCCCTTTTACAGGAATGCTTAGGGGATTCAGTTCGTGGAATCCTGACACTTTAGGCGATGCGAGGAATGAAAAATCAGTTATGCCATTCCATGCATCGGGTATAGCCTTGCGCATGATATTTGCAGCGCCGTTGCAGTCGGCATTGATGACCATGCCGTTAGAGCCGCGGTAAAGACTGCGGGTTATGCGCCTGCAGGAAAATACTGCATTTTCGTCGTCAACGCCGTAAACAGGAATGTAATCCATTGCTGTTATGTCGGCCTGTGAAGTATATAACTCTTCCTGCGTGATTATCTTTATTCCGGCATCAGATGCCTTGTAAATAATCATCTGCTTGAGCAGACTTATAGGCATTGAGACAAAGTTCTGGTTGTTCTGCGAACCCATGTCACAGTCCTGTTTCCAGAATTTGTTTTCGCCAAGAACAAGCGTACCGGCATGATGTTCAATGCAGTAGTTTATAATGCTGCGGCTGATTTTATGGCACTGGTCCTTAATGAAATCAGCATGGTGCCTGCTTAAGGCACTCAGGTACTTAGAGCTGGCATGCATGTGTTCATGGCCTTTTGTAATAATGCTGACAGCTTTGGCTCTCTTTTTATGAAACCACTGGCACTCTGACAGAACAGCTCCGCCCTTGTACAGCATTGATGAACCAT